>Ga0213833_1000120_pt1 | contig 147118 bp, 139 predicted proteins | sample SWATP21_FD_160575 | JGI IMG/M metagenome (GOLD analysis project Ga0213833, IMG submission 160575) | Coastal seawater microbial communities from Marineland, Florida, United States - SWA TP2 #1 | ecosystem: Environmental > Aquatic > Marine > Coastal | place: USA: Florida | collected 2016-08-14
CATTATTGCTGTAGCAAGAAAGGTACTCATCACCCTCAATGCTATGGTTCGAACGGGAACACCATGGAGACCAAACTTTAATGAAATTTAGCCTTAATATGCTTGACTCTCAAGACGGTAGATCCTTAGCGCTCCCTCGCGTCAAGCGCGAGGACTCCTACGGGGTTGCGTCTCGTGGTATCACTTCGTGATTCCCTCGACATTTAATTTACTCAGGATGATGGCCGGTGGGGGTGGTGATTTTCTGTGGATCAGGTGATACATTGAGTTACTCATTTATCACAGGAAGAGGTCACCCATGGCGGGATTCCCCGTAGCGCAGCAAGATCACTTGTTGGAGCTGTTACACCAAGGACTGGATCAGATGGGGTTATCTTTAAATGCCCATCAATGTGACGCATTAATCAATTACTTAGCGCTGTTGGTCGAGTGGAATCAGCGCATGAACCTCACGGGTCACGACAGCCTTGAGCGCATGGTTTCTTATCATCTTTTGGACAGTTTGTCCTTGATTCCTTACCTAAAAGGCAAGCGTATCATTGACGTGGGCACTGGTGCTGGATTGCCTGGCATACCTTTGGCCATTGCTGTACCAGATCTTTCCTTTTGTTTATTGGATTCGCGCCAAAAACGGATTCAGTTTGTGCGGCATGTGTGTTGGCAGCTTGATATTGAGTCGGTCAAGGCCGTTGAAAGCCGCATGGAATCCTTTAGCGATCAGGCGGGTTTTGATACAATTGTAGCGCGAGCTGTTGCTGAAGCGTCCAGTCTCATGAAAGACTCTCGTCATTTATTGGTTTCTGATGGTCAATGGGCTTTAATGAAAGGGTCCCTACCGCCGGAAGAGCAGGAGTCTATTGGTCAGGCGCATCAAGTGATTCGTGTGTCTGTGCCAGGCATTGATCATGTTCGGCAGATAGTGGTAATACCAAACAGCGCACCTTAGAGGTGTGGATACAAGGAGATAAAGCGTGGCAAAAATCATTGCGGTCGCAAACCAAAAAGGTGGTGTGGGTAAAACAACCACAGCGGTGAATTTAGTGGCTGCTTTGGGCGCGTCTGGTGCTAAAGCTTTGTTGGTTGATTTGGACCCTCAAGGGAATGCAACGGTAGGCAGCGGCATTCCCTCTCGTCAACTTAAACACACGGTCAAAGATGTGTTGTTGGGTGAGCGTTTGGTCAAAGACGTTGTGGTAAGCACCGAATGGTCCTATGACATTTTACCCGGTAATGGAGAGCTCACGGTGGCCGAAGTTCGTTTACTAGAGCGCCCCGCTCGTGAACAAAGCCTAAAGCAAGCTTTGGAGCCTTTGATGGATACCTATCAATACATCATCATCGACTGCCCTCCTTCTTTAAACATGCTCACACTCAACGCCATGGTTGCTGCTGATTCAGTGTTGGTGCCCATTCAGTGTGAATACTATGCTCTGGAAGGTTTAACGAGCTTGTTAGGTACCATCGAGCAGATCAAGGCGAGCGCCAACCCTAATTTACATATCGAAGGTCTGGTTCGAACCATGTTTGATGGTCGTAATCGATTAGCGCGCGATGTCTCGGATCAGTTGACTCAACATTTTGCTGACAAAGTGTATCAAACCACGATCCCAAGAAACGTGCGAGTAGCAGAGTCGCCTAGTCATGGTGCGCCTGTTGTTGCTTATGATCCTCAGTCTTTAGGTGGGCTAGCTTACCTCGCTTTGGGGGCGGAGCTTATGCGTCGACAGTCAACCGCTAAGCGGTCACGAAAAAGCAAAAAAGAAAAAGCAGTTGCTTAAAAAACGAAGGAGTCATTATGTCATCGAAAAAGAAAGGTCAAAAAGGGTTGGGTCGCGGTTTAGGTGACATCATGGGTGTTAGCGAGCTTTTAGGTCAAATTCAGCAAGAATCAGCGGCTGTTGCTGAAAAAGCTCCACCACCTGTTAAGAAAGCGACAACGAAAAATGCAGCGCCGGCTAAAACAAAAGCTCCGAAAGGAACTCGCTTTCAAACCGTGCCTGTGTCTCAGTTATCGCCAGGGCCCTTCCAGCCTCGTCGGAAGATGGATCAAAATCTTTTGCAAGAGTTAGCTGATTCCATTAAGGCTCAAGGAATTATTCAACCGATTGTGGCTCGTCAGGTGGATGGACGTTTTGAAATCATTGCTGGTGAACGTCGTTGGCGAGCAGCTCAGCTCGCTGAATGCGATACGGTGCCTGTGATTATTCGTGACCTTCCTGATCAAACCGTCATGGCGATCGCGTTGATTGAAAACATTCAGCGTCAAGATTTGAATGTGATGGAAGAATCCTTGGCTTTGAAGCGTTTAATCGATGAGTTTGGTATGACACACCAAGAAGTCGCCAAAGCCGTTGGTCGTTCTCGCGCTGCGGTGACTAACTTATTGCGTTTGTTGAAGTGTCATGCAGAGGTGCGAGAGCTTGTTGAGCAAGGGCACCTAGACATGGGTCATGCCCGTGCGTTGTTGGCATTGCCTGAAGAGAAGCAACCCAAAGTGGCTAAAGTCGTGGTGGCTCGTGGTTTGTCAGTGCGTCAAACGGAGCAACTCATTCAGCGTTACTTGCATCCTGAAGAGAAAAAACCTGAATCAACGCGACGCGACCCTAACATCATTACTTTAGAGCGTGAGATCTCTGAACGCTTGGGGGCGGATGTGGCGATTCAGGAGCAAGGTTCAAAAGGTAAAGTGGTGATTCAATACCATAGCCTTGCTGAGTTAGAAGGTATTTTAGCTCATATGTCGAAACGCGATGATTAATCGCAAGGGGAGTTGAATGTCTAAATCAGAAGTAAGTTCAGCTTTTGATGTATTGACAGTTCTCAAAGGCAATCCACATTCTCAAATAAGAACGGTGGTTTTAGATAAGTTCTTTGATCATTGGTTTAAGTGGGTTTCTAATATTCGAGTTGTCTCTATGTTGTTGGGATCCAAGGGTGTGATATGGCAGCTTCGTGAATATCACAGGTTTCTAGAGCGTATTCTCTCCGGAGACGAATGGTCTCGTTTGTGTAAGATAGAGAAAGATGTTCTCTATTTCGTTAGTTTGGTTGCCAAGTCTATGAAGGCAGAGGTTGATGGAGTAAAGATGAGTCCAAATATCTTTATTATTCAGTCTGTAGAACAAGCTCGTGAGTTTTGTGTCTTTGCGTCGCTTTTTTATAAATATCGGGAGATACCAAGGTTTAGGAATATATTAAAACACCTGCTATCGACACAAGAAAAAGATGCGACCTATGAAACAACTTTTTTATCCATGATAAAAGGCTTGTCTAAGGGGGCGGTCCCAGTCATTGCTTCCAGTGTTATGTACTTTCAGCCCCCACGTTTTAAAGAAGTGAAGCAATTTATAGATTCGCTCAATCAGCCCAGCTTAGAGAACTTCACCGTCATTAAAGTGGAAACACCTCCCGCGCCAGAATCGGGTAAAGAAAATGAATTAGGCTGCTAATAGTGATATACATCATTAAATAACAGTGTATTAGTTATTATCTACACGTCATTTTGAAACATGGTTAAAATTCACCATACTGAAAAATAGCCGTGGCTGTTTTGCAGTTCACTGAATTTTAGCCGTACAGGAAATAGACTGTTTCTTCACACAATTGAAACACATCAATCATTTGGCATCTTGTATCAAAATGTCTTCAACCAATGGATCAACAATAACGTAGTCACCATCATCAGATTTTTCAATGAGGTCATCAAACTCTAGTTGTTTAGCGGCTTTAACGATTGAAGAGCTTGCTATACCTAAGAGGTTTTGAGCTTCTTTTCCAGTGATGGCAGTCAATTTTTTACTAGCAATGAGTAATAATAGTTTCAATTGTCCCGGGCTTTTAGTCACAAGGGAAAAATGAACGTCTTTCGTTCGTTGCTTGATAAAGCTGTGCCAAGCTATTGTGACATCCTTTGAATTCGGAGGTTTCTCTTTGTGAATGTGTTTTATCCAAAGGTGGTAGCATAAGTTATAAATACGTTTTGGGTGACATCGAGACAGCTCTAAAATAGTATCGATAGCTTGTTGTGACATTGGGTGATCCCATGTTTTTGCACTCACTTTTTTTATGTATTCTCGATACAAAGAACCGGAAATACGTCCAAGAAGTATCCGCTCGCATAATTCATACATGGGCTGCGATTTATCATCAAACATGTGCATAAGCATGGTTCTATTGCTACCAGAAAAAACAAACACCAGTTGTTTGGATGTCTGTGCAAAGCTTCGAATAGCACCTTGAAGCTGTCTGCCCCCATCAAGTTGATAAATTTCTTGAAACTCATCAACAAACAGAACAGCACGTTTTTTCTTTTTAGCCAGCGCATGATCGATCAGTTTAAGCCCGGTAAGTATGTTATCAGGAGCATCTTCGTTATCGTCGGGTTGGATTTCTAGACCTAACAACCCTTTAAAACCCAAAGTCCATTTTTTCTTGTTATCTTTGAAGAATCCTTGAAACAGCTGTAGCAGTTGTTCATTTTTTGGGGAGCACTCTTTGAGTAGTTCTGTTAAGGCTCGAAGTATTTTTTTCTCGACAGATTTGCTAGATATAGCTAGGTGCAAGTCTAGCTGAGCATAGGGAAGTTTAAGTTTTTTTAATGCATGGGTCGCCAAGCTGGTTTTTCCGAAGCGCCGAGGAGCTAGTAGTAGAGTATGATGATTGGAGAGAATATTAGCTTGAAGAATATTGATTTCCTCTTCACGACCTAAAAAGGAGCGCCCATGCGCAACTCCTTGAGGAAAGTAATCATCAATATGCGTTAAATCCATGAGACCTCCTTTGCTAGCTAACTGGCTACTAGCCAATAGGCTACTAGCCGACAGGCTAGTTGTCAAGGTCTATTCTAGCAACACCCCTTCACATGGTCATTCACCAGTCCCGCTGCTTGCATGTAGGCGTAGATGATGGTTGGGCCGACGAAGGTCATGCCGCGTTTTTTGAGATCCTTGGATAAACGTTCACTGATATCCGTGTTGGCGGGGATATCGCTCAACTTTTTCGGGTTATTTATGATTGGTTGTTTATCCACAAAAGCCCAGACGTATTCATTGAAACTCCCGAACTCCTTTTGGATAGCTAAAAAGGCGATGGCATTTTTTCTGGCGCCGTAGATTTTAAGGCGGTTTCGAATTAAGCCTTCATCCTTTAAACAGGCCTCCAACTCACGATCTGTCATTTTGGCGACTTTCTTGGGGTCGAACTGTTTGAAGCGTTTGCGGTAGTTTTCTCGTTTGTATAAGACCGTTTTCCAGTTGAGTCCAGCTTGCGCCCCTTCTAGGAGCAGCATTTCAAAATGCTTTTGATCGTCGTGAACTGGAACACCCCACTCTTTGTTGTGGTAAGCCATCATTAAAGGATCATCACCCGGCCAGGTGCAGCGCTTGCTCATGAGCGTTTAGCTAGTGTTTCAGCGAGTCCGGTGTAGGTGTTTGGCGTTAGTTCTAGCAAGGATTGCTTGGCCTCTTCCGGAATCGATAGCTGATTAATAAAGGCATGTAGCGATGCTTGGTTAATCGTTTCGCCACGAGTAAAGGTTTTGAGTTGTTCGTAGGCATCAGCTATACCGTGTGCACGCATCACCGTTTGGATAGCTTCAGCAAGCACTTCCCAGCGGTTTTCAAGGTCTTCTTGCAGACGATCATGGTTGGTATGGAGTTTTTTCAAGCCTTTTAACATTGATTGATACGCCAAGTCACTGTGGCCAACCATCACACCGATGTTTCGAAGCACGGTAGAGTCAGAGAGATCGCGTTGTAGTCGAGAAATAGGGAGCTTGTTGGCAAAGTGCGTTGCAAGTGCGTTGGCAATGCCAAGGTTACCTTCCGCATTTTCAAAATCAATGGGGTTGATCTTGTGCGGCATGGTAGAAGAGCCGACTTCGTTATCGACACGTTCCTGTTGGAAATACCCTAAGCTGATGTATTGCCAAAAGTCGCGGGATGCATCAATCAAAATGGTATTAAAACGTGATAAGGCATGAGCCCAATTTGCCACGCCATCATGAGGTTCGATTTGCGTGCTGTGTGATTGCCAACTTAAGCCTAAGCTTTCCACAAATTGTCGACTTAATGTGATCCAGTTAACATCTGGATAGGCAACGACGTGGGCGTTAAAGTTACCCACAGCGCCATTGCACTTACCTAAACATTCTGTGTCAGCAAAGTGTTCTCTAGCGCGTTTTAGTCGAACAGCTATGTTGCGGCACTCTTTTCCTAAGGTGGTAGGAGAGGCTGTTTGACCGTGTGTTCGTGCAAGCATAGGCGAGTCTGCGTCTCTCGTTGCCATCTGGTCGAGTTGTTCGTAAAGGGCATCCATACGTTCCACCAAAAGCGCTTGGTTGTTTTTTAATAGGATGCCGTAAGCAAGGTTGTTGATGTCTTCAGAAGTGCAAGCAAAATGCAGCCAAGGGCATAGTGATGACAAGCCTTTTTCTTTGAGTTGCTCAGCTAACCAGTATTCCACGGCTTTGACATCGTGTTGTGTTGTGGACTCTATCCCTTTAATGGCTTCTGCCTCTTCTAAGGAAAAGTGTCGGTTGATGTGATCTTCCCACTGTTTCAGCCTATCAAGCGTAGACGTATCAACGAGGGATAAGTTCTCCGCGATGCTTGCTAACCAAGCTAGTTCAACACGGACTCTCGCTTGAATGAGTGCAAACTCACTGAACAGTGAGCCAAGATTAGATAATTTATCATGATAGCGGCCGTCAAGCGGGGAAATGGCAAGCAGAGGGTGGTGTTGCATAAGGGTCTCGCAGAACGTTAAACCATCACTCTACCCTCTTGATAGGGGTGAATCAATACCTTGAAATAGGGGGTTAAAGCCCCCAGCTAATAGGTAAGGCCACTTGCGTGTGGCATCACCTAGAAAAAGGAGTAAGTCTATGAAAATGAATAAAATAATCGCTCTTTCAGCGGCAGCCCTTTCCAGTTTAGGTTGGGCTTATGCTGGTGGTTCCCAGGCCAGGCCTCATGAGGTGAAGACCAAGCAAGCAGCGCTAGTCACCCTTTATGCTAGCCAAAAAGGTAAAAAAGTGACGAGTACCCTGCCTGTGAATGCCCCCTTGGTTCGCATTTTTCAACAAGGAGATTGGGTGAAGGTGGGCAACCCTAAAGATGGTTCTGTGGGTTGGGTGAATAAAAAGCAGTATCAGCAGGCATTGCGTGCTTATTACCAGCCGCAGATAAAAACCCTGTATGTCTCCAGCTCGGACGATAAAGCCGGTAAACCAGAGATTAATGTGGTTGCTTATAAAAATGGTGAGAAGGTGTCAGACAAGGAAGCTAAGGCAATGTACGAGAAGTTACGTGATCAACAAAAAGCGCAGGATGCACAATGGCAGCGTTTCAATCATCGCATGATGCAGTTTCAGCGTATGATGTGGAGAGACATGCAGAGTGGACCTTTTATGAATCAGTCCTTGTTCCTCGGAGAGTAATTTTTATGTAGGATTTCTTTAGAATCCCGAACTCGGGTTTCAGAAGCACGACAGTAGAAGGAATCCACATGCATAAAAAAATACCCGTTTTAATTTGTGGCGCAGGTCCAGTTGGGATGACTGCGTCATTGGCTTTATCCCGTCTGGGTATCGACAATCTGGTTGTGGAAAAACACAAGGCCACCTCGTTTCACCCGAAGGCTCGGGGTTTGAATGTGCGCTGTATGGAATTATTTCGTTCACTGGGTGTAGAGCAAGCTGTTCGACACTATGAGTTGCCGAAAGAGGCGGGTCGACTGATGTGGATGGATAAACTAAAAGGCAAGGTGGTTGCGGACGCACCCATGGATTGTGAGCCAAGCGAATACAGCCCTTGTACGGCAAGTATGGTGACGCAAGACTATGTTGAAAAAGCCTTGTTTGATCAGCTGATGCAGGAAACCCACAGTGAGATGATGATGTATCATAAACTGATATCGGTTGAGCAAACGGATGAGACAGTTGCCTGCGTTGTTCTTGACCGAGAATCTGGTGATGAAATCACCGTGATCTGTGATTATTTGCTTGCAGCAGATGGCGCAAACAGCTTTGCGCGTTCGGCCTTAACTATCCCGATGGATGGTGTGCCGAATTTAGGGGATTATGTGAGTGCTTTATGCCGAGCAGATATTAAAGAGTGGATGGCTGAACATCCTGCAGCAGTGACAGTATTCACCGGTGAGAAGCAGCGTTCTCGGGTGCTTTTGGCTGTTGATCTTGACCAAACGTGGATCTTTGCCCAACGACTTCCTCCAGATCATAGCGAGTTTACTGACGATGATGCTATTGCGTTGGCTAGGCATATTGCAGAAGACGGCGACTTAGACGTCGAGTTAATAAACACGTCTTTTTGGGAAATGGCAGCGATGAATGCGCGGCAGTATCGGCAAGGTCGTGTATTTTTAATGGGGGATGCCGCTCACCGTATTCCCCCAACTGGCGGGATGGGCTTAAACACTGGTGTGCAAGATGGGCATAACCTTGCTTGGAAGCTTGCTTATGTGCTCCAAGGAAAGTGTGATGAGTCAATTTTGGATTCTTACGAACTAGAGCGAAGAGGTATCGCGCAAACGACCATTGAGTGGAGCTCCAACAACGCTAGGCGCTTGATGGTTATGATGAGGAACATCGAAGAAGGGAACAAAGAGGCTTTTCAGGAGCTGCTGAGTGCTCAGCGTGAACAGATGGAGCACCCTGGTTTGGACCTGGGTTTTCGTTACGAATCTGATGCTGTTGCTCCTTTGCAAACATCTGTTCCGGATTTTGACGCAACGTACTATGAGCCCCTTCTTGCATCGGGTTACCGTGCGCCACATTGTTGGGTGATGGTCGATGGTCAACGAGTCTCAACCTTGGATTTGTTTGAAAAGCAGTTTTGCTTGTTGATTGGAAGAAAGGCCGACGAAAATGCTTGGCAGGAAGCGATGCCTATTTATAAAGGCTGTCCCGTCGATGTGTATCGTTTGGGTGAGAGGATTCGGGGTGAGGATGCTCGTTTTGAGGAAATCTATCGTTTAAGCGATTCGGGAGTGGTGTTAGTTCGCCCCGATGGATTTGTGGCTTGGGTTTTATGATATAAATAATTTTTAGTTAAGGATTGGGTAGACCCCCAGCGGATTCGTTAGCACGAACCGGGGGGCGTGCAAGGGAGTGGGTGCGAGTGTGAAACGGGCTATTAAGCGGGGGTCGCTTTCTTCGCTAGAGGAGCACACCCCTTATTGCATGGTGATTGAAAACTGATTATACTCGCTCCGGATTGATTGCTGACTAAGATTTCGTTCGGTAACGATGGGGGCAATACCATGCATACATCGGGGGCTTCACCCACTATCAAGCGACTTCGAAGGCAAGCATATCGATTCCTGGCAGTGCAGGGTGTCGTTGTCTTGGTAATGGCTGTAATCGCTTGTTATTGGGGACTTTTATCGGCTTGGTCTGTCTGCTTGGGTGGGGCTTCTGTCCTTATTCCTGGTGCGTGCTTTATCGTTATCCTTTTCAAAACAGCACGGGCAAGGGATGCAAAACAGATAGTCAGCCGCATGTACATGGGTGCAACCATCAAGTTGCTGCTCAGTGCGGGTATCGCGCTTCTTTTTGCGCGCTACGCTCACCCACTCATGTTCCCTTTTTGGGCAGGTTTCGTTGGCGCGCAGTTGGGTCATTGGTTGGCTCCCTGCTTTGTCAGCATGGATGTAACGAGATAGGTAACGCATTATGGGCCACACACACTTGGTTTCTACGAGTGAATACATCGGTCATCACATGCGCCACTGGGCGCTAGACCTAAGAACCATGACCATCGGTCACGATGGTGGCTTTATGACCCTAAACTTAGACACCGCTGTTATTTCGGTGTTGCTGGGAGTTTTATTTTTAGCGGTGTTTTACGCGGTTGCTCGTTGTGCCACCGTGGGTGTTCCCTCTGCTTGGCAAAATTTTGTTGAATTGGCTGTTGAGAAGGTCGACGGTATGGTGGGCGAAGCTTTCCATGGTGATAGATCTTTGTTGGCACCCTTATCGCTGACGATCTTTATTTGGGTCTTTCTCATGAACTTCATGGATTTAATTCCTGTTGATTTGATTCCACGTGCTCTTACTTTCGTCGGCGTCCATCACTTTAAAGTTGTTCCAACGGCAGACCTTACCCTCACTTTTGCGATGTCTTTAACGGTGTTTATCCTGACCATCTTCTACAACATCAAGGCCAAAGGCGGCTGGGGCTTCTTGAAAGAATCGCTAACGAGTCCTTTCCCTGTTTATCTGTTCCCCGTTAATTTTTTGTTCCGTGTGATCGACGAGTGCGTTAAGCCCATGTCGCTAGCACTTCGGCTTTACGGTAACTTGTTTGCCGGTGAGCTGATATTCATTTTGATCGCTCTCCTTCCATGGTGGATGGAGGTACCACTTGGTTTGGTCTGGACTTTGTTCCACGTGCTGATCATCACCATTCAGGCGTTCATATTCATGATGTTGACGATTGTTTACATCAGTATGGCGCATGATGCTCACTAATCTTTTTTAAACTCGGAAGGGGAAAAACATGGTTGCTACTATTGCACAACTTGTCGCTAACGTTCAGGGCCTGAGTGCTGTTGCTGTTGGTTTGTTGATTGGCTTGGCTGCTATGGGCACAGCGATTGGGTTCGGTGTTCTTGGCGGTAAATTCTTGGAGGGTGTGGCTAGACAGCCTGAGTTAACATCTATGTTAATGGGCCGTATGTTTTTGATGGCAGGTTTGGTTGACGCGTTTGCTGCGATTTCTGTCGCGATGGGTCTAGTGCTACTGTTTGCCAACAACCCATTGTTAGGCGCCGTATTAAAGTATGCACACGTAGCTGCTTCCTAAGAAACGAGATAACGCAAAGAGGAAGGCTCAATGGATATTAACATTACCCTTATCTTTCAGATGGTTGTGTTTGTGCTCTTTATTGTGTTCACAATGAAGTACATTTGGCCCAGCATCATCAATGCGCTTGAAGCCCGCCAAAAAACCATCTCTGATGGCTTGGCTGCCGCTGAAAAAGGGCAACGAGATCTTGAGTTAGCTCAGGTTCGCGTGGATGAGATGATTGCTGAAGCTAAACAGCAAGGTGCTTTAATCGTTGAGCAAGCTAATCAGCGTGCTCATCACCTGATTGAAGAGTCTAAGCACAAGGCCAGAGAGCAAGGTGACAAGATCATTGAGTTGGCTCATGGTCAAGTTGAACAAGAGAGACAAGCGGCTCGTGATGAGGTCATGCAAGATTTATCACGATTGGTGGTTAACTGTGCTGAGGGTGTCTTAAAGCGCGAGCTTAATGAAAAAGACAATCAGCGTTTGATCTCTGCCTTGGTTGAGGAGTAACGATGGCAAGTTATGCAGCTGTTGCTAGACCTTATGCAAAAGCAGTTTTTGAAATAGCTCAATCTTCGAAGCAAGAAGCTGAGTGGTCAGATGTGTTGAACGTCTTCAAAGCATTGATGTCGCATGATCAAGTGGACACCTTGCTGACCGACCCCACGATGAGAGCACCAGTCTGGCGTTCCTTGTTTGAAAATGTGTTGAAAGATGCTTGCAAGAAAACGTCATCAGCATTAGGTGATGTTTTGCCTCGCTTTATGGATGTGATCTTAGAGGCGCATCGTCAGGCAGCCTTACCAGATATCGCAGATCGTTATCATCAATTGCTTGCTGAGGCGCAAGGTGTGAAAGACGTTAGCATGACATCCGCGTTTCCTTTGACTGATGATGAAAAAGCAAACTGGCAAGAGCGCTTGAGAAAGCAGTTTGATGCCACTGTCAATGTGACCTTTAGTGTCGATCCAGACCTCATCGGAGGGGCGATTTTGCGTTCCGGTGATTGGGTTAAAGATGGCTCTGTTCGAGGTAAATTAAATACGCTTGCCCAGCGGTTGGTAGGCAGTAACGTAAGAGAGGGAGTGTAGTCCATGTCCGTTAAGTTGAACTCGTCTGAAATCAGCGATTTAATCGCATCACGTATTCAGACTGTACTCGATGAACGCCCACAGGTTCGAACTGAAGGAACCATTGTTAGTTTGGGCGATGGTATTGTTAAAATTCACGGCCTTGAAGACGTGATGTCTGGTGAAACCATTGAATTCCCAGGTGGCACGTATGGTTTGGCGCTTAACCTTGAGCGAGATAACGTGGGTGCCGTGGTTTTAGGTGCTTATGACCACCTCTCTGAAGGCATGAAAGTGAAATGCACAGGCACCATTTTAGAAGCTCCAGTTGGTGAAGCACTATTAGGCCGCGTGGTGGATGCTTTGGGTCAACCCATTGATGGTAAAGGACCTGTTGAAACAACAGAAACAGCGCCGATTGAAAAAGTTGCTCCAGGTGTGATTGAGCGTCAATCTGTGGACCAGCCGATGCAAACGGGTTTGAAATCCATTGACTCCATGGTGCCTATTGGTCGAGGTCAGCGTGAGCTAATTATTGGTGACCGTCAAACAGGTAAAACAGCGATTGCTTTGGACGCCATCATCAACCAAAAAGGGACAGGCGTAAAATGTGTCTACGTAGCGGTGGGTCAAAAGGCTTCTTCTGTTGCTGCTGCTGTTCGTAAACTGGAAGAGCACGGTGCTTTAGAGCACACCATCGTGGTTGTGGCTTCTGCTTCTGAAGCGGCTGCGATGCAATTCTTGGCTCCTTATACAGGTTGTACGATGGGTGAGTATTTCCGTGATCATGGTGAAGACGCCCTGATTGTTTACGATGATTTAACCAAGCAAGCCTGGGCTTACCGTCAGATGTCCTTGTTGCTACGTCGTCCCCCAGGTCGAGAAGCGTATCCTGGTGACGTGTTCTATCTCCACTCACGTTTGCTAGAGCGTGCCTCTCGAGTGAGCGCCGACTACGTGGAGAAATTCACTAACGGTAAAGTCAAAGGTAAAACGGGTTCTTTAACAGCCTTACCTATTATTGAAACACAAGCTGGTGACGTGTCTGCGTTTATTCCAACAAACGTGATTTCCATTACGGATGGTCAGATTTTCTTGGATGTGGATCTCTTTAACTCAGGTATTCGTCCTGCGATTAATGCCGGTTTATCGGTGTCTCGTGTGGGTGGTGCCGCTCAAACAAAGCTGGTCAAGAAGCTGGTGGGCGGTATTCGTATCGCGCTTTCTCAATACCGAGAATTAGAAGCCTTCTCTCAGTTTGCTTCGGATCTGGATGAAGCCACTCGTAAACAACTAGAACGCGGTGAACGCGTGATGGAAATGTTGAAGCAACCTCAGTACTCGCCTCTTTCTGTTGCAGAGATGGGTGTGGTGTGGTTCGCGATGGTGAAAGGTTTTGTGGATGATGTGCCGGTGGATAAAGTCGTTGCTTTCGAGCATGCTCTACTTGCCTATGTTCGCGATGCTAAAGCAGATATGTTGGCACAACTTAACGACAACCCGACTTACAACGATGAGATCGAGGCAATGTTGACCGAGTGTGTTGAAACGTTCAAAGCAACCCAAACCTACTAAGTAAGGTGAGCTGATGTCGGGAGCCCGCGCAATACGTTCAAAAATAAAGAACGTAGAAAATACAGGACAGATTACTAACGCGATGTGCATGGTAGCTGGTAGTAAGATGCGTAAAACGCAGAACTTGATGCACAAGTCTCAACCTTATGCGAACTCCATGCGCCAGGTGATCGGCCACGTGGCAGCGAGTCATAGCCATGGTCACCCCTACCTTAAATCCAGAGAAACGCTTAACCGCGTAGGTTATTTGGTGGTAAGCACAGATCGTGGTTTGTGTGGTGGTCTGAATATCAATATGTTTCGACGTTTGTTGAATGATGTAAAAGAGCATCGAGAGAATGGCGTTGAAGTTGAGCTGTGTATCATTGGTCGAAAGGCAGCTGCCTTCTTTCGCCGATTGGACATGCCTATTTTGGGTGTTGCTGATAACTTGGGTGATCAACCTGAGTTGGCAGATCTTATTGGTGTTGTTCGCTTGATGATTGATCGTTACGACTCTGGTGAGTTAGATCGTATTTGTGTGATCAGCAATGAGTTTGTGAACACCATGGTTCAACGTCCTGTCGTTCAACAGCTTTTACCTTTAGAGGCTGACTCTGTGGCTTCAAGCTTAGGCCATTGGGATTACATTTACGAGCCGGATGAAGCGCATCATATCTTAACGCAGTTGATGGTTCGCTACATTGAGTCTCAGGTGTATCGCAGTGTGGTAGAAAATATCGCGTGTGAGCAAGCTGCTCGTATGATGGCGATGCAAAGTGCTACTGATAACGCCGCAGACTTGGTCGAAGAGTTAACATTAATTTACAACAAGGCGCGCCAAGCAAGCATCACCAGAGAAATTGCTGAGATCGTTGCTGGTTCAGATGCCATTGACAACTAATTTAAGTGAGTGCGAACTCACCTTACTATAAAAGAGGAAAACACTATGTCAGTAAATACCCCAGAAACAACTGTTGCGACAGAGGGCCGTGTTGAACAAATCGTTGGTGCGGTTCTGGATGCGTCTTTTCCGCAAGATAATGTGCCAAAAGTGAATGATGCTCTCTTGATCAAAAAAACAGATGAGAGCTATTTGACCTTGGAAGTACAGCAACAATTGGGCGATGGTATGGTCCGTGCGATTGCGATGGGCGTGACCGATGGTCTTAAACGTGGCATGACGGTGAAAAACACAGGTCGTCCGATTGAGGTGCCTGTAGGTCAAGAGACATTAGGCCGAATCATGAACGTGTTGGGTGAACCCATCGACGAAAAAGGTCCCGTTGGTGAGAAAAAGTGCATGCCGATTCATCGTAAGCCACCCGAATACATCGAACAAACAGGCGGTAGTGAATTGCTAGTGACCGGTATTAAAGTGATCGACCTCGTTTGCCCTGTAGCGAAAGGTGGTAAAGTGGGTCTGTTCGGTGGTGCTGGTGTGGGTAAAACCGTTAACATGATGGAATTGATTCGTAACATCGCGATTGAGCACAGCGGTTACTCGGTGTTTGCTGGTGTGGGTGAACGTACCCGTGAAGGTAATGACTTCTACCACGAAATGAAAGATTCCAATGTGTTGGATAAAGTATCTCTTGTTTACGGACAAATGAACGAACCTCCCGGTAACCGTTTACGTGTGGCTTTGACTGGCTTGACGATTGCTGAAGATTTCCGTGATGAAGGTCGAGACGTGTTGCTGTTTGTGGATAACATTTATCGTTATACCTTGGCTGGTGTGGAAGTCTCTGCGTTGTTGGGTCGTATGCCTTCTGCTGTGGGTTACCAACCTACCTTGGCTGAAGAAATGGGCCAACTCCAAGAGCGTATTACATCAACCAAACACGGTTCTATTACGTCTGTGCAAGCGGTTTACGTGCCTGCGGATGACTTGACTGACCCATCACCTGCTACCACCTTCTCTCACTTGGATGCGACAGTTGTGTTGTCACGTGCGATTGTGGAACAAGGTATTTACCCAGCGATTGATCCGCTAGATTCAACGAGTCGTCAATTGGATCCATTGGTTGTTGGCGAGGAACACTATCAAGTGGCTCGTGGCGTGCAGCAGATTTTGCAACGTAACAAAGAGCTGAAAGACATCATCGCTATTTTGGGTATGGACGAATTGTCTGAAGAAGACAAACAAACGGTACGTCGAGCACGTCGTATCACGAAATTCTTGTCACAACCCTTCTTCGTCGCTGAAGTCTTTACAGGCTCTCCTGGTAAATACGTTTCTCTGGAAGATACTATTCGGGGCTTCAAAGGTATCTTGAACGGTGATTACGATGATCTTCCTGAAGATGCCTTCTACATGGTGGGTAGCATTGAAGAAGCGGTTGAAAAAGCCAAAACACTATAATTAGGAGTTCGGCATGGCGGTGAAAACACTACAACTCGATATCGTGAGTGCGGAAGCCAGCATTTTCAGCGGTGAGGTTCAGCGTATGGAAGTGACCGGTCAGCAAGGTGAGCTTGGGATACACCCTGGTCATACCGCTTTGATTTCTCCTTTAAAACCCGGCCAGGTAGGTGCTGTGTTACCAAGTGGTGAATTGGAATACTTTTATATTTCAGGTGGCATGCTAGAAGTGCAGCCTCACACAGTCACTGTTTTGGCGGACACTGCGTTACGTGCTGAAGACATTGACGAGGCAGCTGTGTTGCAAGCCAAAGAGCGAGCAGAGAAACAGCTTGTCGATCGTCAATCTGAAATCGATCATACACAAGCATTGGCTGAACTAGCCGAGCTCGCGGCTCAGCTAAAAGCCTTGAAATCTCTACGCAAGCATTAATCCCCAATCCTTTTTTGCCTTGTGTAGACACAATGACGCATTAGCGTCTAAGGCAGCATGGTTATGGGATTAAAAATCGTTATTCTTGCAGCGGGAGCAGGTTCTCGCATGGTGGCAGACCTTCCTAAGGTATTACATCCTTTGGGAGGCATTCCGCTTCTAGGCCATGTAATCCACACCGCCTTATCCCTAGAACCAGAAGATATTTATGTTATTTACAGCCATGAGCGAAGTAACGTCAAAGAAGCGTTATTGCATGAGCCTGTGACGTGGGTAGCTCAAGAGAAGCCTTTAGGGACTGGTCACGCTGTGATGCAAGCGCTTCCCCAGGTAAGCGATGAGGACACAGTGTTGGTGTTGTACGGCGATGTACCGCTGATCACGAAAGGCACCTTACAGTATTTACTTAATAGTACGCCAAAAAATGGTATTGGTTTGTTGGTAGCAAAGGTCGCCGATCCTAGTGGCTTGGGTCGGATTGTGCGAGGTGAGCAAAAACAAATTTTACGGATTGTTGAGCACAAAGACGCTTCTGAAAGTGAACTGCGTCTTAAGGAAATCAATACAGGTATCATGGCCATGCAGGGTTCCTTGCTTAAAGCGTGGTTACCTAACTTAACTGATACGAATCAACAAAATGAGTACTACTTAACGGATACCGTTGCTTTAGCTGTATCGGAAGATCGTCCTGTCACGGGTGTTCCTGCTTTCTCCGCGCATGAAATTCAAGGTGTGAATAACCGATGGCAATTGGGTCAGCTTGAGCGATATTATCAACAGCTTCAAGCTAAGCGCTTTAGTTTGTCTGGTGTGACGATACGTGATTTTGCACGCTTTGATGTGCGAGGTCGTGATGTCACGATGGATCCTGATGTGGAAATTGATGTGAACGTCATTCTATCAGGCCGTGTTCATATTGCTTCAGGTGCTTATGTTGGTCCCGGTTGTTGTTTAACAAACGTGACTGTCGGTTCGAATGTGCGTATTGAGGCTAATTCAGTGATCAGTGATACTGTCTTAGAAGCCAACGCTCATGTGGGTCCGTTTGCACACATTCATGGCGAGTCGCATCTGTCTGAACATGCAGAAGTGGGTAATTTTGTAGAGCTTAAAAACGCTAAGCTTGGTGAGGGAACAAAAGCGAAACATTTAGCTTACTTAGGCGATGCCACTTTAGGGAAACACGTGAATGTTGGCGCTGGCGCGATTACGTGTAACTACGACGGTAAACAAAAATGGGAAACCACTGTGCACGATAATGTGTTTATTGGGTCCAACACATCAATCATCGCACCAATTACCTTGCATGACGGCGCTGTCGTTGGTGCGGGCTCGACTGTCTCTAATGATGTCGAAGCAAAGGCGTTAGCAGTGACGCGCGCGAAGCTTCGGACTGTGAAGGATTGGCAGAGAGATTAAAAGCATAGAGTCTTCCGAATCTCAACGAGATGCCGAGGAAGGGGAAAACAAACCAATAACCTTTCATTATCACACCCATAAAGCAAATTGCTTAGTAGAATGATCTTGTAGCCGTTACACTCGACTTATTCCTTACAAGGAGGCTTCCATGAAGAACGCACTAAAAAAAATACCTTTTTTGGCACTCGGTTCAATGCTGTTAAGTAGCTTAGCTATGGCGGGTAGTTTTACGGTTGTTAATGACACAAACATGTTTATTATTTATTCGGGGTACACCAAAAAAAACGGTGATAAAATATTTAGTTCAAGTTGTAGTAGACTTAAGGCTTGTGTCGTGAGTGATGATGACTGGGGTGATAGTGTGACATACATTAAAATGACGCTAAGTGCCGCTTCTGAATCGTATACGATTTCACTAGATGATGATGGGAATAGCCTGACAAATCATACCGTTGTCTGCACAACCGACGCTTGCTATTTGCCCGGACAAAGCCCTCAGGTACTCATAGGAAGTTATTCTCCCTATCCTTAGTTTTTCGAGTTTAATGATGAATTGTCACCGAAAGGAGATAACCAATGAAAACATACCTCAAAGCTGCTTGCCTAGCATGGTTTTCAGTACTTGCCAAAGCTTCAGGCGTTGCGCAGTCTAGCGATCTCGAAAAGGGTAGCCATGCACACCCTTGCGAGAACGATAAACCTTTACATTCAGATTGTCGTCCTACTCTTGATGGTGGTTTCTTTTGTTGTTGGGGTGGTCCCTCTTCTCCGGATTACTCCCCTAGTGGAGATTGCCTAGAGGGTTATTCCTGCAAGCCGCTTTAGGTTAACCCGAGTTCGGAGTTTTTCTTGCGTAATCACAGCGTCCTGAGCCGCCTAGCAGCGTTAACTTCGCCAAAAACTGCTCGAATTAGTCCTGCTAGTCCTGTGTTCGCGAAGGCGAGTACCGGGAACCAGGAAATGTGAACGATGATGCTTTTGCTTGGCAAAAGAGAATCATCTTTATGATTTAGTATGACTACTTTTATCTCTGGGTCTTCACCTAATTGGTGCCTGCGGGGTTCCATCAGCTGAAGTCTTGGCAGTAGGAGCATCTTTCTTATTGCCACCCTTCGGAGAGAAAAGTGTTGCAGGCGTAGCTGTTACGGGGAAAGAAGAGGCTGTAGCAACAATATGCTTTGCACGTAGAGAGCAGTGTCCTTCCGTGAGACGTATTAAGTATCCTCTTCCTTGTAGGCGCACAGTTGCAGTGATCTCAAGGATGTTTTTTGTGTCAGGGTCAGTATAAGTAAGCTTGTATGTTTTATCAGCTTCTCTAAGGCGCTTACTTACAGTACCACTGTTATCTGCTTTTCCTATGTAAAGATTCGTAAGAAGAAGGTGATACTCACCTTCTTCTCTTACATCCTGCGCTTTTCTAGCTGGGTCTACCATCCACTCGAACAAAGGCAAGGGCAAAGGCCTTTGTTTGTTACTATAAAAATGACTTAAACAGAAAGCTACAGACTCTGAATCTAAATATTCCTTGTCTACCGCTTCAGGATTAATTCGAATAGAGATACTGCGCCCCTTCCCGGGTGCCTTTCTATCACGAGGAACGTCTGTATGATAAGTGATTTCCTTAAGCTTTCCTGGCATCAACTTAACGTTCTGGTGCTCTTGAATAACAGGTGCCGCGTCGGTTATCTCACCGTTTTCATTGAAACTAACAGCAGCATCTATCCTATCGGTATAACAGCTAGGATCTTTGCTAACGAGAGGAAGTATCTCAGGCAAGATTGATGTATTGAAATCACCGGCTATCGTTACTTTAGTTATTGCCTCATCAGCCTTACTGCCTGAATATGTAAACACCGCGTTTGCCATCTGCTGCAACAAACCATGTTTGAGCGCTCGGATAACATTATTGGATAATGCTATCGGTATAGGAAGATGCCAAGCAAACAGCAACTCTGCTCCTTCTGCTGTTCGTTGAAGTGAAACTGAAATTCGGTTCACTAAAGAATCTTTATCTGGTAAAATCTCGTTTTCTTGGCTACTCGCTTGAATGCCAGAAAGGCATGCGTCAAGCATCACGTTTTTCCATTGTTTTAGCTCCTCCCTTTCTTTGAGAAGGGTCTCTTTTCTAACCGAGTCCTTAAGAAAGCTCATCATTTTTTCCGGCACTTTGCTTACTTTCTCTGCGTCCTCTGTTCTCCTGCTGTTCATCTTTGCTAAAGCCTCGTTGGCTTTCGAAGTGAGTAATTTTTCGGTACGTGAATCGTTAAGTTTTATTTCAAACGTGGAAATCGGACGAATAATCGCAACCCCTTGTGTCAACATCATTTTTGGTTGGTAGTAAGGGGTTTTTAAAAATTTCTGATTCAATTGAATCACATACTCCTGACTGTAACAACCTTTTTGTGTTTTAAAATCAATCGGTAGTTCAGCCGTTTCTGCTTTCTTAGCAATGACTTCCAATAAATAATCGGAAATTTCAGTCAAAGCACAAGGCTTACCTGCTTTTATTGCTTTAAGTACTTCTTCTGAGATAAGCTCACAACGTAAGGCATACTGTAAAGGTGTCTCTGTCTGAAGGTATGCATTATTCTGGCGTGGATCTAAATATGTCTCGTTTGGAAGCTTCACATACTTTGTATATTCCGAACATCTATATATGTTGATATTCCACACAAAAATATCACCCTCTAAAGCGTTGTGATCACTCAAGGGGTAAGGAGCATCAAAAGGATTGTTCTCTTCCAAGCACTTTCTAATAGCTTCGATGTAAGGTAAAGGGTTTTGAGGATCTCGCTTAGGTACTTCCTTATTTTCTAAGTACTTAATAAATGAGTCTGAGTAACGAAACCCAGAGGAGTTCTCCCTTTTCCCACTACCGCCGACTTTTTTTACTTTTTTTCTGCCCATGTCTGCCTCCTCTAATAGTTGATCACGATGCTAATCACTTGATTATTAAGATGTAACCAAACTTTGAAGCACGTTGCTTATACTAGCTGTTGGTTATTTCCCAAAATCTTTGGGGATTATTATACATAACAAAGGTAATATAACAAGATTAACAAAACAACCTTACCATTACGGTTGGTTTCCGCTCTAAGTTAAGGTGTTCTCCGCTGAGAGTCCAAGCAGATCTCCTCGGATCTGTTTCACAGATTGTGGGATTATACAGATGAGAATCAATGGGTTGTCTAACATCTAGCATTTTATCCCATTGTCAATGGGATAAAACGCTAATCTATTCCATTATGAATGGGATAACATGGCGATTTACTCCAATGACAATGGAGCAAGTTATTTTTACTATGTTGATAAAACCCTTTGACTTTGCCCTTAGGTCAGACACTAAGCTGATTCTATCAAACAAAGGAGAGACCTAAATGCCTTATACAGTTAAGCAGTTAGCGACACTTTCGAAAGTGAGTGTGAAAACGCTGCATCACTATGATCGCATTGGTTTGTTAAAGCCAGCATATTATGGTGAGAACCGTTATCGTTATTACGAAGACGAGCAGTTGTTTCAGCTACAGCAGATTCTGTTTTATAAGGAGTTAGGTTTTCCTCTGAATGATATCAAACGTATTTTAAGCAGCGATGATTTCGATATTCTCGAAGCGCTTCGTTCGCATAGAAGTACATTAACCGATGGTGTCATCCAACATAACACGTTAATAGGCGTCATCGATAAAACGATCAAACACCTAGAGGGGGAAACAATGGTCAAACTAGAGGAAATCTTTGAAGGTTTCACCGAAGACAAGCAACACATGTACGAAGAGTTTTTGTTGAAAAATGGTATCAAGCAAGACGCCATCAACCGAAGCTTGGAGAAAACCAAAGACTGGAGTAAAGAACAGTGGCTGGATCATAAAAAGAAAGCAGATCAGATTCTCTCTGATTTGGCTGCGTCGATCGATGCAGGTTTGTCTGCAGGTTCCAAAGATGTGCAAGCCTTGGTTCGCAAACACTTTGATTGTGTCTGCAACTTTTGGATACCCAATAAAGATGCTTACATCAAGCTGGCTGGCTTTTATGGGTCACACCCAGGTTTTGTCGCCTTCCATGAAAACATACACCCCAAGCTTTTGCCTTTTTTGACAGAAGCCATGACGGTGTTTGCCAACAAAGAGCTTTTGTAGTGCATTGAACGCTTCCCCAAGCCTTAAAGTGGTTTGGGGATTAGTTGATTTATTGGGCAGGTATGGTAAAGTGTATGTATTGTTTTTTTAAGGAGTTTTTATGCGTGTTTCATCGTTAGTTTCTGTTGGTCTTTTGAGTGTTTCTGTTTTAGCTTTTTCCGCATCTGCTTTTGCTGAGCAACGGGTGTGTTGGGGTACAAAGACCCAGTCAATTCAACCACTTACCGTCACGTTAACCTGTACACAGAAAGCATCGGCAACAAATGACGATGTGAATGCTTATTTGAATACATTATCTGATGATGACAAAGAAGATGTTCAAGACGAATGCACGGGCTCACCAGAATCCTTCACGATGCCATCGAGCATTTTAGTCTACGGTTCGCCTTATTCCATTTACGGTTCTTGGGGTTTTGATAGCGATGAGCCGCTAAAAAGTTCAGCGTTAGAAAGCGTTTACGATACATCCATTACCATCACTCTTGGCTCTTGCTCAAAAACCATGAGTGCTTCAGAGTGGTCTGACTTTGTTTCAAGCAATAACAACCAAGTGCTCGTCTGCGATGGCGGTAGTCTTCACGCTGTATCAAGTTTGAGTTGTAGTTCGTTCGGGTATTGATTCAATTAGATGGTATTTTTGGTATCCGCTAACACGCTTTTCATAAGAGGGTCTAAGACACGATAAAGGCCGGCTTCATCAATGAACACGTAGTCTCGTTCAATCAATACTTTCATGACCATGGAGGCAGTGCTGCCCGAGAGTTTGCTATCTGCCAAAAAAGCTTTGCCAAAAGGTTCTTTTACAGCATCGTGTTCAGCCAGTTGAAGCAACATTCGTCGTTGATTGATAGTAAGCAATGCGAGCTCTCTCTCAAGCAGCGATTTATTTTCAGCCACAAAAGACATCCAGGTTGATGTCACATCCTCTGCTGAGGGAAGGGCGTCTTGTAACCAAAGTAGCGACGAGAGTTTATTAAAGTAGTACGCGTGCCTTTCTGTGTGGTGTAAGATGCGACCCATGGCTGTGTCAGGAAGTTCAGTGTTCCATTGGTGCATGGCTGCTTTTTTTAGGTGTTTGGTGTAGTCACTTGCGGAGATTCGTTTTAATGTAATCGTGTCACACAAATGATAAAAAGGTCTTTTTTTGTCGTTAAAAAGCTGCTCAATTAAGTGTCTATCGCTGCCTGAGAAGACAAAACTAATGAACTCAGATTTTTGAGCCACCTCACGTACAGCTGCTTCAATGGTATAGTTTTTACAGACTTGACCCACCACTTGAAATTCATCGAGATACAAAATGACTTTGGTGTTACGTGTTTTTGCTAACTCGTGTAGGTGTTCCAATGATTTTAAAATAGTGTCGACGGGGGATGTTTTTTTTCGCTTGAAGTCCAATTGTAGGCCTTCTTTCCCAATGGAGACACTGACATGTAAATTAGAAAAGAAGTCAGCTGCGAGGGCTATCAAGCGCTTGGGTGTTTTCTCAAGTTTACTTAGAAGAGAGGCGATTCCTTTTAACAGAAACCGCTCGACGTCTTCTTCGCTGAATGCTTTGTATAAATCCACATGAACGTAAGGCCATTTTGTGCGCTCAAAGGCGTTGAGAGCTAGGCTGGTTTTGCCATAACGTCTTGGAGAAATAATTAGGGATGGAGTGACAGACTCAATATCATGACGAAGACGTTTGAGTTCATTGGTTCGGTTGCAGAAGGCTTTACCGCGAGCCAGTTGTGTTGGAAAGTAGTTTATCATGGCCTCACCACTTCATATTTTATGAATCATATAATATGAATCATAAAACATGAATCGTCAAGAAGGCCTCAAAAAAACTTATAAAACAATGTGTTGGATGATCAGCCAGAGGTATCTAGGTCTCAGTTTAGATCACTGAGATCATTGGTTGAGCTCAATAATACGGCTTTACGCATGGTTTGCATAATTACGCATATCCCGCGTAAACATGCGTAAAAGTCAGAAACAACGAAGAAAGAAACTCATAGCAGGATCAAGAATGGAATAATATCCCTCATAATCTTGATAGATCAGATCCATGGCTATCAATGCGTCAATCGCTTGTTTAACAGAACCATGGCTCATGCTAACTCTGTTTAGGAATGCGGCACCCTGGGCTTCTTTTGTTCGTGTTTGCGCAAATGCTTGAAGGACTTTTCGGCGGTTTAAGGTGAGTTCACTGATATCGGTCATGATCCATGGAGATTGTTGTTCAACGTAATGTTTCCACGCGCTAGTGACGTCTTTTTGGGCGGGAGGCTTGGTTTCTTTCCAGAGATTTCGGCAAAGTGCGTTGATGTAGTAGGGGTGATTTTCGGTCAGTTCAATAATGGTGGTGATCACGTCACTGTTAAGAGACTGAGACCAGCGTTTCATAGCGAGATTATTGAGAAACGAGTGATAGCACGATGAATGAATGCGATCGATGGTCATGAGATCGCAGAGATGGTAGAGAGGCCTGGATTTGTCGCTAAACATACGATTAAGCAAATGCCTTTTGCTACCGCAGAAGATATAACTTACGTAGTGACTGCGCTCAACAGCGTGTCGGATTGCTGCTTCAATGGCATGCCGTTCATGCAGCTCACCCACCTGTTGAAATTCATCAAAAATTAAGACGCAGGATTGTTTTGCTTGCGTGGCGAGTTGGTCGAGTGCTAGCAAGGTGTCGGTGATGCTCTTTTCATCATGACGCTGTGTGTGTAGTTCAAGTTTATGGCCAAAGAAAGAAAAAGCGATGCTAGGATAAAGGGATTGAAGCGCATCTAGCAATTTTTTAGCAGCAGCTTTTCCTTTCGGCATTAGTTGCAACATGAGGTCGGAAACACCATCAACAATGAGCTTGCTGACATCGTTTTGGTTGAGGGTAAAGAAAAAATCGATACTTAAACCAGGAAAGTTGTTTTCATGAAGCACTTGAGCCATTAGGCTAGTTTTGCCATAGCGGCGCGGAGCCATGAGCACTGTATGTTCGTTTGCTTCGATTTTTGATCGTAGCAGTTTGCGTTCATCTGTGCGGTTGCAAAATGTATCCCCGAGGGCGATGCCTTGCGGGAAGTAAGTGTTGGGCATGATGATCTCCATGATGGCTTTTATATGATAGTATTTATATCATATAATTTATAGCATGGCCATGGAAGAATAAAAATCATTTTAAAACAGTAGGTTAAGACAGATCACCCCAATGCGACTGCAGCACACTCAGCGCAGCAAAGCAGGCTGTTTCAGTGCGGAGAGTTCTAGGGCCTAGGCTTAGGCATTGAAAGCCGTGTTCGCACGCGATCTGCTCTTCAGGTTCGGTGAAGCCAGAGGCCGGGCCGATTAGTAGGGCTAGGCTTTTGGGTGTATCGAGCGTGCTGAGTGAAACGGGTGTTTGTTGTAGGCTCGCGATTAGGTGCAGTTCTTCATCGCGGTGTTTGACCCACTCACTGAGCTTGCTAGGAGCGTGGCATGTGGGGATGTCACAGCGTCCGCACTGCTCACAAGCGCTGATCACGATGCGTTGCCAGTGAGCCTGTTTTTTTTCAGAATCTCGTCCGTGAGCACTTTTGTCACTGATAAGCGGAGTGATTTCGGAGACACCCAGTTCAACGGCTTTTTGCAAGGCTAATTCAAAGCGTTTTCCTGTTGATATGCCTAGGCCTAAATGTGTGTGTAATGGTGAGGGCGCGAGGCCTGTTTGGATTGTCTCAATCGAGGCTTCGCTGTGTTTGCGCGATACGGTTGTGAGCCTAGCCACGTATTCGTCCGAGCCGCCATTGAAAAGAATCACCTGTTCGCCTTGCTTTATACGGCACACAGTGACCATGTGGTGATGCAAATCATCTGGTAAACGAATAGTGTCACCAACGAGCAGGGCATCAGGCAAATAAAAGCGCAACATAAGGACTATCCTTTAGAGGGATTTGGGTACATGATATAATAGATCTCTGAAAGTGAAACACCAAGTGATTTGCGAGTTTACCCCATATGACCGACGATCAAAGCAGTCCAACATCTCCCCACAAGGGCTTAAAACGCTCGGTGGTCCTGCTTACCGTATTATCGGTTTTTTTGCTGGGTGCTTTGTTTTATGTCTTAAGTGAAGATGGTCGTGATAAATGCACATGGTCTCATAGCCATTACGTTGATTCAGGTCAGTATCACACAGAACTCATGCACCAGCTGAAAAAAGCACGCGCATATTTGGATTTTCGGTTACGCCAAAATGCCAGAAAGGCCGAGCCTCAGCGTTTGGCGGTGATTATGGCGATTGACGAAACAGCGTTAGTGGATGACCCCGTAGGCCGCCGCGTTTTTTTAGGTGACATTGCTATGGTGCCCGTCCGAGCTTTTTATGATTACGCTAAAGCTCGAGGCGTGTCTGTGTTTTTTGTGAGTGCGCGCCCAAAGCAGTGTCAAGCTGAAACGGTTGCGGCCTTAAAAAAAGCAGGCTATCGGTTTTGGGATGGCCTCATTATGGCTCCTCGTGTGTTAACAAAAGTACATGTGTTTAAGGTCAATCAACGCAAACGTCTTGAGCAAGCAGGTTATGACATAGTCATTAACATGGGCACGAATCATCTCGACCTAACAGGCGGTCACGCAGAAATGATTTTGCGACTTCCCGCACCTTATCCTCTACACAATAGGAGCTAACCATGGTCTCTAAGCCTCAACGGTCGGACTTACCGACATTCTCATCCATTGATTACAATGCTATCCAGGCTGAGCTTGAAGCGATGCTCGATGCTAATCGAAAACGTTTAGAAGAGTTGTTAACGGCAACCGATGTGTATACCTGGGATAATCTCATGGCCCCCATTGAAACAATGGATGATACGCTTCATCGATTTTGGGCGCGTGTGTCTCATTTAAATAACGTAAAAAACAGCGACAGCTTGCGTTCTGTTTACGAGGCTTGTATTCCGTTGCTTTCTGCGTATAGCACAGAGTTGTCGCACCATAAAGGTTTGTATGACGCTATTTGCACGATTCAGCAATCACCCGCGTATGCAGATTTATCCGTGGCTCAACAGAAAACAATACACAATAATTTGCGTGATTTTCGATTGGCAGGTGTGCACTTGTCTCCAGAGAAAAAAGCAGACGTTGCAAAATTGTCAGAAGACTTGGCTGGATTGTCGACCACTTATTCGAACCACGTTTTAGATGCCACGCAGGCGTGGTCTTTGCATGTTACGGATGAGGCGCAGTTGGCTGGTATTCCCGATTACGTCTGTGCTATGGCAAAAGCAAAGGCTGATGCTGAAAAGAAAGAAGGCTGGCTTTTTTCGCTAGACTTTCCAATTTATTACGCTGTGTTGTCGCAAGGAAAAGATGCATGGGTTCGTGAACAGATGTATCGTGCCTACGTGACACGAGCGTCTGATGCTGGTCCAAATGCGGGCGAATTTGATAATACCTCCATCATGCAGTCCATCTTAGAAAAGCGTTTGGCTTTAGCGAATCTTTTGGATTGTGATTCTTATGCACATTATGCTTTGGCAACACGCATGGTGAAAAAACCAGAAGACGTGATGGACTTTATTCAGCGATTGGGTGAGCCAACGAAAGTCAAAGCGGATGAAGAGTTTTCCGAGCTTCGAGCTTTCGCTAAAGAACAGTTGGGCTTAGACGAACTTGCTCCTTGGGATGTCACTTTCGCGGTCGAGCGTTTGAGAGAGCATGCGTACGCGATATCACAGGAAGCCTTGCGACCTTATTTCCCCTTACAGGCAGTCTTAGATGGCTTGTTTGATACGCTTAACCGATTATTTGGATTGAGTTTGGAGCGTTTAGAGGGGTGCGATACCTGGCATGATGATGTGTCCGTTTATGCGCTGTCAGATAAAGCGGGAGTGCTTCGAAGTTACTGCTACATTGATTGTTATGCGCGATCTGACAAGCGTGGTGGCGCATGGATGGATGACTTGCAAGGTCGACGAAAACGAGAAGATGGCTCTATTCAACTGCCGATAGCGTTAGTGAATTGCAATTTCACGCCACCTGACGGAGATCGACCATCGTTGTTAACCTTTGAGGAAGTTGAAACTTTATTCCATGAGTTTGGGCATGCCTTGCAACACATGTTAACAACTGTTGATGTCTCAGATGTTGCGGGGATTTCAGGTATTCCATGGGATGCTGTTGAGTTCCCTAGTCAGTTCATGGAGCATTGGGCTTGGGATAGAGCCATTATGACACGCATGGCCAAACACTATCAAACAGGTGAGCTTTTAGGTGACGCTATGATTGATAAAATGTATGCTGCGCGTCATTTTCAAGCTGCTATGCGTATGACAAGGCAGTTGGAGTTTGCTTGGTTTGATATGCAGCTACACGCAAGTTTTGATCCATCCAACACACAGGCGGTGATGGACACCTTACATCAAGCGCAAGAACGATATGCTGTTGCGCCGCGTGTGGATCCTTATCGTTTTGCGCACGCATTCTCACATATTTTTGCAGGGGGTTATGCAGCCGGCTATTACAGCTACAAATGGGCTGAAGTCATGGCTGTGGATGCTTTTAGCGTGTTTGAATCACGCGGTGGTTTTGATTCGAAAACCGCAGATGATTTTGCGCGTTGTGTCTTAGAGCCAGGAGGTTCTCGAGATCCTGATGAACTTTTCCGAGAGTTTGCGGGTCGTGATCCTGACCCGATGGTGTTACTGCGCCACGACCATATCATTGACGAGGTATCTGCATGAAAGCGATCAAGCAACACGTGGCGTTAGAAGCGTTAAAGCATATTCAATCCGATATGGTAGTTGGCATGGGTACAGGCTCAACGGTTAATGAACTCATTGATGCTTTACCAGAGTTGTCCAAGCAGTGCCGTGCTTTTGTCGCAAGTTCCAAAGCGACAGAAGAACGCTTAAAAGCCATTGGTTGTGTGGTGGATACGCCTAACCAACATAGCTCAGTGGATATTTATTTGGATGGTGCGGATGAGTGTGATCCCCATGGCCGTTTGATCAAAGGCGGCGGCGGAGCGATGACAGGGGAGCGCATTGTTGCGAACATGGCTAAGCGATTTGTGTGTTTGGTGGATTACAGCAAAATGGTTCCGGTGTTAGGTAAGTTCCCAGTCGCTGTGGAAGTCTTGCCAATGGCTCGCAGCCAAGTCGCCCGTGCATTGTTGGCTTTAGGCGGCGACCCAGTGTATCGAGAAAACGTGAAAACGGATCATGGCAATGACATTTTAGATGTGTATGGTTTGCCGCTCGCAGACCCTAAAACCATCGAGACGGTCATCGAGCATATGCCAGGTGTGGTGGGTCATGGCTTGTTTAGCCAATTAAAACCCCAGCTGGTGCTGGTGGGGCATAAGGATGGATCGGTGGAGACGGTGCAGGTTGGGTAGATGATCTGCCGCAAGGTTTGAGTCGTTCTTCTGTCGGTCTCTGCTAGACACTGAGTTACCTTGCACTTATTTAAATCAGGAGTATAATCCGAGGGACACGAGGTAGTATTTGCGGTATTAGTGCACCGCGGATAGATGGCGATTGGTCTTTTTTGTAGGTATAAGAAGGACTTATCTCATTTCTTTGTGTGTTTGTAATCAAATCCATTGGTAGCAAGGGAATTAACCATGTTAGTCCTAACACGATCCACCGGTGAACGTTTGGTCATTGGTGATGAAGGCGAAGTCGTTTTAACGGTTTTAGATGTACGCGGTACGCAGGTTCGCATAGGTGTGCAAGCACCTCGGCACATTGCGGTTCACCGAGAAGAAATCTTTCAGCGTATTCGCGACGAAGAAAAAGTCGAAGAAAAAGAGCCTACTGAAGCTTAAATAAGGCGCCTGCGTGAGTTGCCGCAGTACGTTCGATCCCCCGAGATTCGTTAATACGAACTAGGGGACCTGTGATTCAGTGCTTGGTCAAGACATCCAGCGCGGCTTTGGCGCACTGAATATCAGCGTCTTGGTTAGGTGTATCTTTGTTAGGTATGTTGCTATCGAGGCTGACAATGGTGCTGCCAAAAGCGACGCCTGCGATAAGGTGTTTTCCGATTCTAACAGGAAGGCCACCTGGGAAAATAACGTATTTCCCGCCTTGAGTCGTTGTTAAGTTATTCAAAATGGCGGGTGGAAGAGCGCTTTGTAGTTTGTCTGTTGCGATCCCCAAGGCAACGGCTGTTTCAGCTTTTGATTTCGCAAAATTAAAGGTTGATGGTAATGCACCGTGCATGCGGTAAGAGGCAATGAGGTGGCCGTGTTTTTCAACGAGAACAAAGGTGCCAGCTCTTCCGAGTTCTCGCGCCTTTTTGGTGGCAGCTAACTGAGCTTGATGAATTCTAGATTCAGTTAAGATATCGTCTCCTGCAGCATACATGGGTTGTGACAAGCACAACAAAGCAGAGGCTGATAAGAGGAAGAAAATTTTTTTGATAGGGTTCATGGTTGTTCCTTTTGGTTGTTGAAAGAGGGTGTCCTTTTCTGTCATTCCTGCGAAAGCAGGAATCCAGTTATATTAGATGCGGGCATAGCCCGCACATTCAAGCGTTCGATGAACGCTTAATAGTGCTCGCGCGAGGCGCGAGTAATTGATAGAACTGGACCCCTTTTTTCAAAGGGGTGACAGAAGCGAGAGGGAATGACAAAGGACAACTCACTCCACATCCCCAACAGACAAAATCTTCATCGCGTTTGAGCCACCGTCGATGCCCATGTGATCTCCTTTCGTGAGTATGACTAAGTCACCGTCTTCTAAGATACCAGCATCAACCAGACGCTTAACGGCTTCTCGATTTACGGCATCGCGATCGTGTTGGGTGGGATCAAAATACACGGGATACACACCACGAAATAAAGCCATTTTCGCGAGTGTTTTTGAATGACGACTCAAACCATAAATGGGAATAGCGGTGCGAATGCGTGACATCCACAGTGGTGTTTTACCCGTTTCGGTGAGCGTTAGTATGCCTGCTAATGCCAGGTGATTGGCTGTGTACATGGTAGCCATGGCAATGGCTTCGTCAATCCGTTCAAAATGTGAATCTAAACGGTGTGCTGATTGGTGAGATTCTGGGTTGGTTTCAACAGCGTGAGCAGTGTTTGCCATGGCTTTGACAGCAGCGAGTGGGTGTTCGCCGGTTGCTGTTTCCGCAGATAGCATCACGGCGTCAGCGTTTTCGAGTACAGCTGTTGCAACATCAGAGACTTCGGCGCGTGTTGGTACACACTGATGCACCATGGACTCCATCATTTGAGTCGCAATAATCACAGGCTTGTTGAGCGTGCGAGCACGGTCAATCATGTGTCGTTGTGCAAGGGGGACTTGTTCATCACCGATCTCCACAGCCAAATCACCGCGTGCCACCATGATGGCATCACTCGCTTCGATGATAGCGTCCAAATGATCGAGCGCTTCTTTACGTTCAATTTTTGCGACTAGCCCGACGTGTTGATGGGCATCTCCAAGTAGGTCGCGTGCAAGCATCATGTCACTCGCATCACGAGGAAAGGAAATGGCACAGTAGTCGATGTCTTGCTCTAACATAAACGCCAAGTCGGCTCGGTCTTTGTCGGTGAGTGCTGGTGCAGTTAAGCCACCACCGAGTCGGTTAATACCTTTATTATTAAAGAGCTCTCCGCCGACTAACACCGTGGTATGTACTTCATGCGCTTGCTTGTTGGTGACTTCTAAACGTAGACGACCATCGTCGAGGAGTAAGATGTCACCAGGTTTTACATCTTGAACTAAGTTTTTGTAGTCGATACCAACGCGTTCATTGGTGCCAGCACACTCATCTAAGGCAGCATCCAAAATAAATGTGGCACCTTCTTTTAGTTGAGCGGAACCTTCTTTGAATTTAGCGACACGAATTTTGGGACCCTGCAAATCAGCAAGCACAGCTACAATACGGTTTTTTTCAGCCGCTATGTGTCTGACACGTTTAACCCAATCGGCATAATCAGCATGACAACCATGCGAACAATTGATGCGAACAACGTTAACACCCGCTTCGATCATCGCGCTTAAGGTTTCTTCATCGGATGATGCAGGGCCTAAAGTTGCCACAATTTTAGTGCGTCGTAAGGCGTCGTCGGCATGGATCATGGGTTTCTCCTAGCATCGAGGGTCGCAAGTATGGGCAATGTCTGTCCTTGCAAAACGGCAAGTAACGCACCCCCACCTGTAGAAACATAAGACATAGCAGCTGTTTTATCAAACAAAGCCAGTGCTGCAAGTGTGTCTCCACCCCCTGCTAAGCTATAGGCGTTAGACTCTGCGATAGCTGTGCATACCGCTTTGGTGCCGTTGGCATAAGCCGGTATTTCGAAGATACCCACAGGGCCATTCCACACAATTGTCCCTGCTTGTTGAATTAAGTTTGCATAGTGCTGTTGCGTGTTAGGGCCAATATCCACGATGATGTCAGACGATTTGATGGCATCGATGGATTTCGTTTCAGCTGTTTCAGGTGTATCAATGGTTTGGGTGACAACGGCGTCGCTCGGCAAGGGAAGTGTCACGTTTAAGGCTTTTGCTTGTTCGAGCAATTCCTTGGCGAGTTCGATAAAGTCTGGTTCATGCAAAGAAGCGCCGATGCTTTTTCCTGATGCAGCAAGCAAGGTGTTTGCTATGCCGCCGCCAACAATTAAGGTGTCCACCTGGGTGATTAATTGTTTGAGTAAGGGTAGCTTCGTTGATACTTTAGCGCCACCCACAATAGCCATGAGAGGGCGCTTGGGTTGTGTCATAACGCGTTCTATCGCATTGATTTCTTCAGAAAACAAAGGACCAATGCAAACTTCTTTGGCGTAGCGAGCAATGGCATCGCAGGAAGCATGTGCACGATGAGCCGTTGCAAAAGCATCCATGACAAACACATCGCATTGCTTGGCCATGCGTTTGGCAAGTTGATCATCGTTATCGGTTTCACCTAAAAGGCAACGACTATTTTCCACAAGCAAAATCGGATGATTGGGTAATGCCTCAGAGAAATCGGTTGCAATTAGGGGAACCTGTTCGCCCAGCAAATCCGATAAGCGTGCAGCAATGGGAGCGAGTGTGTCTTTATCTGTGCACTGATCAGGTGTGGGTCTACCTCGGTGAGAGACAAGAATGACACGTCCACCTGCTTCGCGTATGCGTAAGATGGTTGGGATCACGCGTTGAATGCGCGTGTCATCTGTGACAATACCATTAGCGATGGGCGCGTTCATGTCTACACGCAACAGCACGCGGCGATCGCAGCAAGCGATATCATCTAAGCTTGGGTAGGTCGTCATTAGGCGTCGTCGCGTTTTTGGCGTAATTCATTCGCTGTGTCTAACATGCGGTTAGAGAACCCCCATTCGTTATCATACCAAGACACCACCTTCACCGTGTTACCCAAGACACGTGTTTGGGTGGCATCAAAAATGGATGAGGCTGGATGATGATTAAAGTCACAGGACACCAAAGGCAAGGTGTTATAGGCAAGCACACCCATTAAAGGACCGTCTGCCGCTTCTTGCATCATGGCGTTGATGGCTTCGACGGAGGTTGCTTTTTTCGCTTGGAAGGTTAAATCCACCACGGACACATTGATGGTTGGCACACGAATCGCGTAGCCATCTAATTTTCCATCCAGTTCTGGTAACACTAAGCCAACAGCTTTGGCAGCACCTGTTTTAGTAGGAATCATAGACTGCGTTGCAGAACGTGCTCGGCGAAGGTCTTTATGGGCAGTGTCTGTGAGGCATTGATCATTCGTATAGGCATGCACAGTGGTCATCAAGCCACTTTCAATGCCGACGTGTTTTTCTAAAACGCTCACCACGGGCGCCAAGCAGTTAGTGGTGCAAGATGCGTTAGACACAATGGTGTCGTCCGCTGTTAAGATGTCATGGTTAACGCCATAAACAACGGTGGGAACATCAGAACCAGCAGGTGCAGAGACTAAGACTTGTTTCGCGCCAGCTTGTAAGTGTGCGGATGCTTTTTCTTTAGAGGCAAAAAATCCTGTGCACTCAAACACGCAATCGATGTTTAGCTCGTGCCAAGGGAGGTCTTTGGGGTCACGACAAGAAGACAAATGAATGCGATGACCATCCACGATCATGGACCCTTCTTTCAAAGAAACATCTTTATTTAAAGGGCCGTGGACTGTGTCGTAGCGAGTGAGATGGACGTTGATTTCGGGATCAGATAAGTCGTTGATGGCTACGATGCTGATGTCTTTGAGGTATTGGCTATCTAGCCAGGCACGTAAAATGTTTCGGCCAATACGTCCATACCCATTAATAGCTACTCGAAAAGTCATGTGTTTCTCTCTTGTTGGTGGTTAGTGGGATGCACACACGCGTTGTGTGGCATTGATAATGGCATCGACGGTGATACCCATGTGTTCGAATACTTGTGCGGCAGGTGCTGATGCGCCAAAGCTATCGACACCAATCACTTCGCCGTGTGTGCCGACCCAGCGGTACCAAGGCGCTGTTGCACTTGCTTCAACAGCAACGCGAGCTGTGATGCGGGGTGGTAACACGCTGTCTCGATAGGGTTGATCTTGTTCTAAGAACACCTCCATGCAAGGCACCGAGACCACACGTGTGGCGATACCTGACTCTTGCAGTGTGCGTTGGGCTTTCACCGCTAAATGCAGTTCAGAACCGGTGGCGATAAGCAGGGCTTTAGGGTTTTCCACGTCGGAGTAGACATACCCACCGCGTTTGATGTCGTTGGTGTGTGTGTCTGTGTTATGAAGAGGTGGCACGCCTTGGCGTGTGAATAACAAAGCCGTTGGTCCTTGATAGTTGATTGCTTCTGTCCACGCCACAGCAGATTCCACCGCATCAGCAGGTCGCCAAACGTGTAAGTTGGGAGTCAGGCGCAACATGCCGATGTGTTCGACAGGTTGGTGAGTCGGGCCATCTTCACCGAGACCAATGGAGTCGTGTGTTAACACATAAATGACGCGTTGTTTCATGAGTGCAGATAGGCGCACAGCGTTACGCATGTAATCAACAAACGTAAGGAAGGTGCCGCCGTAGGGAATGATACCGCCGTGTAAGGCGAGACCGTTCATGATGCCAGCCATGCCGAACTCACGAACACCGTAATGAATGTAATTTCCCGATGCGTTTTTTTTGTCAAAGGCTGTTGAGTCATCTACCCACGTACAGTTTGGTCCACTTAAGTCGGCTGATCCTCCCATAAGCTCTGGGAGCGCGTTCACTAAGGTGTTTAAGCAATGTTTTGATGCTTGGCGTGTGGCTAGCGGTGTATCAATGCGTTGCGCATCGTGAAGTAAAGTCTCGCAGATGGCATCCCAATCATCGGGTAATGTACCGTTTAAGCAACGCAGGCATTCAGCGGCTAATTCGGGGTAGGCTTTTTCATAAGCATCCCAGCGAGCTTGCCACTCTTTTTCGAGGGCGTCGCCTTTGGCCGTAAGAGAAAAAGCATTGTACACAGCATCGGGCACATGAAAAGGATCGTGAGGCCAATTGAGAGCGTCGCGTGTTAGAGCGATTTCCTCGTCACCAAGTGGTGCGCCGTGAACGCCTACGGTGCCCACTTTGTTGGGTGAGCCAAAACCAATGCGTGTTTGGCAGGCGATAAGCGTAGGTTGCGTGGTGTTAGCTTTTGCTGCTTCGAAGGCCTTTAGGATGTGTTCGGGATCGTGACCGTCGACGTCACGAATGACTTGCCAGCCATAAGCGTCAAAGCGTGCGGGGACGTCTTCGCCTAACCATTGCGAGACATCGCCATCGATTGATATGCCATTATCGTCCCACAACACAATGAGTCGGCCTAAGCCCAGGCTTCCTGCGAGCGAACAGACTTCGTGCGAGATGCCTTCCATCAAACAGCCATCGCCAACGAAAGCATAGGTGTGATGGTCGAGTATGGTGTGTTCATCTCGGTGGAAACGGGCGGCGAGTTGTTTTTGAGCGATAGCCATGCCAACAGCGTTCGCTAGGCCTTGGCCCAAAGGTCCGGTGGTGGTTTCGACGCCGGGTGTGTCACCGTACTCAGGATGGCCGGGTGTGGAGGAATGCAGTTGGCGAAATTCGCTGATGTCTTTGCTGGACAGGTCATGGCCTGTGAGGTGCAGTAGCGCATAGATAAGCATGGAGCCGTGACCGTTAGAAAGCACAAAACGATCTCGATTCACCCAGTTTGGGTTGCTAGGATTGACGGACAAGATGTGTCGCCACAGAACCGTCGCGCAATCAGCCATGCCCATGGGCATGCCAGGATGACCGGAACGGGCTTTTTGAACAGCGTCGATGGTGAGTACACGAATGGCGTTAGCGCAAAGGGTATGATTGTCAAAGAGACCCATAGTTTCCTCTAACATGATTAAGTAGGCCCTACTATATCGTGGCTACTGCGATATTGCTAGGTTGGGGCTTTAGGGGCTTTGTCGGGAATTCTTAGTGTCTGTGGGTGCGCTAATAAAACACTAATTATTTCATACGCTAAAAGGCTCTCCAAGTAGCCCCAAATAAGCGCTACGAATTGACTTGAGTATTCCTTTTTTGTACGGTTAGTCACTACTCAAACACAAGCAGGGAAAGTAACTATGCCTGAATTAGGAAGTGGAGCAGAAAAATCATACACGTCAATGCAAGTGACACCGGTAAGACGTAGTGAATCTTCTGAAATGGCGGCTACAGTTTCCCCAGCAGCTGCGGCTGCGATTGAGGCGCTAGAAAAGGTTCAACGACACAATGAAATGGATGAGTCTAGTTTTATGGCAGCGTTCGATGACGTTTCTCCTGAAAAAATGAAGGACTACTTACAGAAGCAGTTTCAGAAAGCACAAGCACAAGCTAGAAAACACCGTCATGAGACAGTTGGGTTAGATGCATCTTCCGGTGAATCGAGTTCTGCAGAGAAAGATGATGAGGCTTTTAAAGCACAGCTTGAGTTGGAGATGGAAGAACAGGATGCTGCGATGGAGAAAACAGCACAACTGCTTTCCCAGCAGAGGGCTGCGCAACTTCAGACAATTGCATTGAGACGAAAGAGTGACGAGCTTGCCGACGGTACGCCAGCGAAACAGATAGCTCAAAGAAGACTGGAAAAAAGCCACCAAAAAGCACAGGACTTAGCGCGGCGAGCTCTTGCAGCTGCAGGTTCACTCTTACAATCGCAGGGATATTCTGTTTCTCCTGGTGAGTCTGAATTCGAGGAAGATTGGGGTAGCCCTATTTTATGCTCACCAAAGCAATTATTGCGTGGTGCGCAATCAGATGCCTCAAAGGATCAGCTTGACGTGATCGAGAAACGGTTAGACGGAGCACCAGAAGAGCAACGTCTTAAATTAGAGCTGTCGCAATCTCTGTTGCTGGAGTTTGATGAATCCATGAGTGAAAAGCCTGATTATGACCCCGCTGCTTTAGCTGAAGAATTGTTGCCACCTCAAGAACAACAGCGTGCACGGGTCTTGCCTGATGATCAGGTCGGCCATGAGCCGCCGCCGCAGGATTTGGCAGAAGAGCAGGAGGCAGGGAGTGTTGTTCTGATCACAACACCGCTTAGCCGTAAGCATGTGGCTGAAGCTCAGCGCATATCTTATGAGGCATCAAAGACCGCACAAAAAGCAGCAAAACTTCCTTTGCCGGGTACTGAAGCAAAAGATGGATTTGCGGAAGTGCTAGTTCATCAGATAACGGACGTGGAGGAGGATCGTTTCGCTGAAAGAATGGCTGCTATTGAGGATGATCTAGCAGCGGATCCGAAAAAGAACCCAACACCTCCAACCTTTGTACGTAAAGCGCCTTTAACACCAGGCCGAAAAGCAGGTATGGGTTTAGCCATCGGTGGTGGTTTTGCTTTTGCTTTCAGTGCTGCTGCGTCAGTGTACTTTATTTCGCAAGCATCAGGATTGGTGGGTATTCCTCCCATTGCCTCCCTTGTTGTTGCATGTGTTTCTCTGGTGTTGTTGATAGCTGGTGTTGCGTTGTTATGCAAACACACACCCGGTCGTGTGGTCACTCAATCAGTGTTGAATCGAGAGCAGCAGGCAGCGACTACTTGTCCTAACACAACTAAAAACCCGAACTAGGGTTATTTAAAAAAAGCGGAGCTTATCATGTCAGATCCCAGCAGACTCAATGACTTAGTTCGTCAGATCGTCGAAGCTATTCCTCCTGGTCTTAAACAAGTACCAGAAGACATTGAAAAAAACATCCGTTTGGTGTTGCAAGGTGCTTTTGAGCGCATGGATTTAGTGACGCGAGAAGAGTTTGATGCTCAGGTTAAAGTTCTCGCTCGCACACGCGAAAAGCTTGAGGCACTGGAGAAAAAGCTGGCGGAGTGATGAATCATTGCTTAGTTGTTCGCTGCGGTGGTGAGATGAGTGTAGCCGCAGAAAGCAATCCCATGCGGACCCACAAAAAACAAATAAAATCAAAGAGTTGATTATTTTTACCATTTCAGGGAAGGCCTTTTCTCTGTGAATTTTACATCGCTAATGTAAAATACGCTGTAAATTTTACACCGGCGATGTAAAAAACGCTGTGAAATTTACATTTCTAGTGTAAAATAAGAAGAAGCGATGATGAAAAAGGAGGCAAAATGTCAGATTACGTCCCCGTTAAGCGCTTGTTTTTGTTGCCTGATCAATCGTACTTCTTATTCGGGCCTCGTGGAACAGGTAAGTCAACTTTGGTGCGGAATAGTTATCCAGATGCAACGTACATTAATTTGCTGCTAGTGAAAGAGAGAATGCACTATGAAGCGAATCCGAATCGCTTGCTAGAGGTGGTGCGGGCACAACCAAAGGGTAGCGTTATTGTTATTGATGAAATTCAGAAAGTACCAGAGTTGTTGCCACTGGTTCATGTGTTAATTGAAGAGAAACAAGGTTGGACATTTGTTTTAACAGGATCCAGTTCACGCAAGCTAAAGAGAGAGGGTGTTGATTTGCTTGGTGGCAGAGCTTTACGAAAAACCTTGCATCCTTTTATTGCTGCAGAGCTTGGGGATCGTTTTGATTTTCAAGAGGTGCTGCAATACGGTTTGCTACCGTTACGATATGGAAGCTCAGATCCGAGTGATATGCTAGCGTCATACGTTGCTTTGTATCTAGAGGAGGAAGTGAGGTCTGAGGGCTTGATTCGTCTAATAGAGCCTTTTTCGCACTTCTTAGAGACATTAAGTTTTTCACACGGTTCTCTCTTTAATTTGAGTAATATTGCTAGAGAATGCGCAGTGAAGCGAGCAACTGCTGATAATTGGCTATCCATCGTTCAAGATTTACTGATTGTGTATACGATTCCGGTTTTCAAACGAAGAGCTAAAAGAGGTTTAGTGGCTCAGTCTAAGCTGTATTTTTTTGATGTTGGTGTGTATCGTTCATTGCGTCCAAAATCAATCTTAGATGCTGTCTCAGAAATGGAAGGTTCTGCATTAGAAGGGTTGGTTGCACAACACTTGAGAGCATGGGTTGGTTACACCAAACAAGAACATACACTGCATTTTTGGAGAACGAAAAGTGGGTTAGAAGTTGATTTTGTTGTGTTTGGGGAAATGGGGTTGTGGGCAATTGAAGTGAAAAACAGCGCTACAGTGTCGTCTAAAGATTTGAAAGGGTTAATTCACTTTCATGAGGATTACCCAGAGGCAACCCTAATTTTATTATATAGGGGGCAAGAGAGGCTATTAAAAAACAAGGTGCTGTGCTTGCCTTGTGACGAGTTTTTACAAGAGGTGATACCTAATCAGGTGTTGCCATCCCATTCAAACGCTGACTAAACCACCAATACTGTCCCACTGAAAAGGCGCTGACTCCTGTCAGTAGTAGGGCTAAAGGCAGGAGGGAGCTAATCACCAGGTGAGCTGCGATGATGGAGCCAATGTAGGCGCAGAGACGTTGCATACCGTTTAGCAAACCTGACACGCTACCAGAGGAGATCCCGTTAAAGTTTTCAAACGAAGCTGCTGTTGTGTTGGATAGCAAAAAACCGCAGCCGATGCCTAGTAGTGTAAAGGGAATCATGATGGTGTAGACCGAATAATAGTGTAAGCAAGCGAAGATTAGCATGAGACCGCTGGCAAGCAGCAAAGAGCAGTTTGAATAGAAAATTAAGCGTTCTACGTTCAGGTAATTAAGCAGTAAAGTGTTGGCCGATTTTGAAAGTAGAATGGCCCCGGTGAGTCCTAAGGTAATCCAGCCGTATTGCACAGCTGTCATGTGAAGCTGATTTTCAAGCATGAATGGTGTGACCGTGTAAAAAATAATAAAGCATGCAAAAGCCATCGATTTGCTAAACATGTTCCGCATGAAATTAGCATCACGAATGATGTGTCGATAGGTGTTAACCATCGCTTTAAATTTAAGAGGGTTACGTTTTTCTTGTGTGTGGGTTTCAGGCAGTAGATTCATCACGCCGATGCAAAGCACTACGTATGCGCTTAGAAACAAAAAGATCATGCGCCAGCCGTAGGTCATGTCAATATAGCCACCTATGACTGGTGCAAATAGAGGGGAAAAGCCAAGCGCTACAGAGATCATGGATGCTGCTTGCGCCAAACGTTTTCCTTCAAACAAGTCGCGTGTCATGGCAGGCAATACAGCTGGGGCTGCTGAAAAACCCAAGCCTTGTGCGATGCGACCTATATAGAAGACATGAATGGAAGGCGCGCGCCAGCAAATGATGAGCCCGACTAGCCCCAAGGAGAGGCCAAAGAAAAGAATTCGCTTGCGACCCCAACAGTCCGATAAGGCGCCATAAGCGACCAAGCCAATGAATGACATGATTAACGAAATGGATAATCCCATTTTCACACTTTCACTGGAGGTCATGAATGCTTTCACTTGTTCAGGTAAAGCAGGAGCATACATATCAGATGCCATAGGGCCTGCTATGGCTAGAAAAATAATCACCAAGCAAAACAACCACATACGTTCATCGAGTTTTTGTAGCACCATCTATCAAGAATCCTTGAGTTATCAAATTGATCAATATCTGAACATATAGTAACACCATTCCACAGCAAAAGCATCAGTATAATATATTAACTATTAATAATTTTAGTGAAAATTATAGCCTTTTAAGGATAGTCTATTTCTATTAAAGTAAATGTATTGAGTTAAGGAGAAGCTGCAGTAACACCACGGTAAAAAACACGGTAGTTAGAAGCATCGGTGATGATTAGTCTAGGTGTTTGACGGCTAATCTTGCGCGAGGTGTTTCATGAGTTATGCCAAAGTGTATTGTCGCGCCTGTGATGGCATTAATGCCCCCTTGGTGACGGTAGAGGTGCACTTGGCAAATGGTCTGCCAAAATTTTTATTGGTAGGCTTGCCAGAAACCGTTGTGAAAGAAAGCAAAGAACGAGTTCGGTCTGCGATACAAAACAGTTTGTTTCGTTTTCCAACCTCACGTCGTATTACGGTGAATTTAGCGCCAGCAACCTTGCCTAAGCAAGGCGGTCGTTTTGATTTAGCGATTGCTGTAGGCATTTTGGTTGCCTCACGTCAACTCCCTGCTGATGTTGTGAGTCAAATGGAGTTTGCGGGAGAGTTAAGTTTGTCGGGTAACTTGTTGGGTGTCAGAGGTATCTTGTCGTGGGTTCAAGCATCCCAAGCAGAGAAGCGTTATTTAATACTGCCGGAGGAGAATGCTGATGAAGCGGCTTTGGTCGTCAGCGAACACGCTAGCCATGCTGTTTATGCCGCGTCACATTTGCTTGCTGTGGCTGAGCATATCCGAGGCGTAGAGCATTTAGCTAAAGTCCGTGTTACGCAACAGGCTTTGAAAGAGAAAAAGCCATTAACACTAGATGATGTGCGAGGTCATGCGATTGCAAAAAAAGGTCTGTTGTTGGCAGCAGCAGGAGGGCATCATGTGTTGTTATGTGGTCCGCCAGGATCTGGCAAGACCATGCTAGCTTCACGGCTACCTTACTTGCTACCACCGTTAAGCACCGAACAAGCGTTAGAAGTTGCGATGGTTAAGAGCTTACATCCCAATGGTTTTAGTGTGGACCAATGGCGAGAACGTCCCTTTCAATCGCCGCACCATAATACCTCAGCTAGCGCAATGATTGGTGGGGGTAGGCCGCCGTCACCAGGCGATATTTCATTGGCTCACCATGGTGTGTTGTTTTTGGATGAGTTTCCTGAATTTCCACGCATTGTGTTAGAGGCGTTACGTGAGCCCATCGAGCAAGGAGAGATTCATGTGGCACGAGTTGGTTCTCAAGTGACTTACCCCGCATCGTTTCAGTTGATTGCTGCCATGAACCCTTGTCCCTGTGGTTATTACGATGAACACCAGGATCGATGTCGTTGTTCAAGTCGTATTCGAGAACGGTATCGTGACAAACTGTCAGGTCCGTTGTTAGATCGTATCGACTTATTTTGCACGATGAAAGTGATACCTGCGACATCGTTGTGGGCTAACACACATGCACCGCCTAGCCAACATCAATCACTGTGCCAGCAAGTGTTGAAGGCTCGTCATACACAATATAAAAGGCAAGGGTGTTTGAATGCACATTTAAGTTGGTCGTATTTTGAATCAGGGCGTGATTTGAGTGCTGCTATCAAGCAACGATTAACACGATGGATGAACGAAAAAGAATTTTCCACGAGACGTGTGTTGCGATTGATGCGAGTGAGTCGAACCTTGGCTGATTTAAGTCATGCAGAACATATCTTGCCTGAGCATTTAGAGATCGCATTGAGTTTTAGTCATTGCCCGAGATGATAGGGTTTCTTCTTGACAAACATAAGTGGAGGGAGCAGATTTAGATTGAATGGGTCATTATTTGGGAGAGATCAATGAGTCATGCATTTAAAAGCATCGAGAGAGGTTTGAATCAGGCGATCAAGCATGCGACTAAAAAAGCTAAGATAGCCAGAATCCATGAGCCACAGTCAGATGACATGAAAAAGATTAGTCAGAATAGAGGCAGGTCATTGGGTTGATTAGAGCTTGCACTACTCCTTTCTGTATTCGTTATTTATGTGCGAAATGTCTTAACTGTTACAACCCACATGTCTTGCGCTTTGGGTGACCACATCGCCTTGTTGATTTTTGAGGAGTGACTACACTGTTAGGTAAGAACGATTGTATTGACAGAGCTGTCATGCGTTCTGGTGCTTGTATAACCCAATCATGGGTTAAATACTGATCTACAGGGAGTGTTGATCATGCCACAAAAGCCACGAATTAGTTTGCGTGCTAAAACTGAGTCTATGCCGAGTCCAGCTGCTAAAGAAAGTCAAACTAAATTGGAAACCCCGTTAGATAAGTTCTTGGGTGAGCAGTTGCTCTCTGATCAAACACATACGATTGGCCGTCCCATGCATCCTTCTTTAGCTAGTGGTGCACACCCTCACTATCGTCCTAAGAAAAAACAAATATCGATTCGATTGGATTGCGATGTGCTGGAATGGTTTCAGGCTTTACCCGGTAAATACCAACAACACATCAATCGAGTCTGCCGAGCTTACATGCTTGCTAACCTCAACCAACACAACATGGTTGAAGAGAAAGAAGTGTTTGAAGAGATTGCGTGATTTAAACGTCGCAACAACTATGCGAGTTTTGATCATCGTGGGATAAACTAGCGTTGTCTTGGGGAGGTGGGTTATGAAATAACCCACGGACAAAGCGTTCAGCTTCCATGACAGTAAAGACGACACCTATACCTACGCCTCGCAATAGAGAGGCGAGTGATAAACACCTAAGTAGCGATTGTAGTTCAGGGACACTATTAGGAAGTATCTTAGCCCTTAGGACGATGGCAGCTTTATAAAAAAGACTGGCCGATGCGTTGGGTAGACCTGATAGGATGCCAACGGACGTGCTAGCAAGGCCTGTTCCAAGCAGTAGTTGCCACCCGGATAAATTTAGGGACTCTAGTTTTGGTTTGAGATTTAAGCAGCCTTCATTATAAAACCATTCTCTAAAACATTCAGAGAGAAAGCCAGACAAGAGAAAGAGTGCTTGTTGAGGTGTGCGAACAGATTGTCGCAATAGTCTCGGCAAAGAACCTTTGAGGCCAAGTTCATTGCAGGTCATTCTGAATGTGGATACGGAAGCACCTGCAGCTGCAGCGCTTGCTACAACAACTTTGTTATCGGTATACTCTTCGGCAAGGCGATGGGTGACAACATTCCATCCCATTTGGTTGGCGACAACAGTCATTTGATGGGGTTTGCCAGAAGTGTTGCGTAGAGAAGGAAAATAGCCACCATTTTCACGCATTAACACGCTCCAAGAAGTGGATTTTCCTAGGGCTGCTGCTGTAGATCCTGCCTTAAAGACCCAGGCGCCACCAGCGAAAATCGCAATACGGCTAGCTTCGGCAGCAATCTTTTTTGCGGTATCTAAACAATCATCAAACAAGCTTTTTTCAGTATTGCTCTTAGTATCAGGCATACGTATTCTCCTAGAATGTCTAAGTAGTGAGCCTATGGTAGTCGTGTGATAGATATCAGTCAATGTTGGCTTTCTTTATGGGGTGAATCAAGTAGGGTGGCAGTATTAAGACTTACATAGTAGGATAACACATCAGTATTTGATGAGGGATCACATGACTCAACCCACAGCGATCCATTGGTTTCGTCAGGACTTGCGGGTGTCAGATAACCCAGCATTAAGCGAGGCAGCACAGTCAGGGCGTGTCTTACCCATTTATATCTTCGATGACAAGTATGCTGGCGATCATGCTATGGGTGCGGCAAGTCGAGTCTGGTTACATCACTCCTTGATCTCGCTCAATAAAACATTAGGCGGACATCTAGCGATATTTAAAGGTGATCCTGTAGCGATTATAAAGCAGTTGCTTGAAGAGCATGATGTTGGCTCTGTTCATTGGAACCGGTGTTATGAGCCATGGCGAATGAAGCGCGATGCTAAGATTAAAGCTATGCTGCAAGAGATGGGTGTTGATGTTCATAGCCAGAATGGATCTTTATTGTGGGAGCCTTGGGCGATACAAAAAAAAGACGGTACACCGTATCGAGTGTTTACTCCTTTTTATCGAAAAGGCTGTCTGATGGCAGCAGCACCAAGGCAGCCGTTAGACATACCGGAGTTGTCGTTTGAAAAAATAAAAAAACCTCAATCGGTGGATGCATTAGCATTATTGCCAGAGCGATCATGGAGCAACAGCATGATCGGCCATTGGGATATCGGCGAAGAAGCGGCCCAGCAACGTCTTCATGATTTCTTGCAATCAGGTGTTGAGCATTACAAAGAGGGTCGCAATTTTCCAGCCAAACAACATGTGTCACGGTTATCGCCGCATTTACACTTTGGTGAGTTGTCGCCGAATCAAGCGTGGTATGCAGCTCGTGCTGCAGGTGATAGTGATCAAATCGATTGTTTTTGCAGTGAGTTAGGCTGGCGAGAGTTTTCATACAGCTTATTGTATTTTAACCATGAGTTACCTAAAAAAAATCTGCAAAGCAAGTTTGATGCTTTTCCTTGGAAGAAAAGTAAGAAGCATTTACAGGCTTGGCAGCAAAGTCAAACTGGCATTCCTATTGTGGATGCTGGCATGCGAGAGTTATGGCAAACGGGTTATATGCATAATCGTGTTCGGATGATAGTCGGGTCGTTTCTTGTGAAGAACCTTTTATTAGATTGGCGAGCTGGAGAAGCATGGTTTTGGGATTGCTTAGTAGATGCTGACTTAGCTAGCAATAGCGCGAGTTGGCAGTGGGTGGCTGGCTGCGGTGCGGATGCCGCACCTTATTTCCGCATTTTTAATCCTGTCACCCAAGGTGAAAAGTTTGATCCGCAAGGTGAATACACCAGACAATTTGTGCCAGAACTCAAAGGTCTTCCAGACAAGTGGCTGTTTAAACCATGGGAGGCACCCGAGGAGGTATTGGCTCAAGCTGGCATTGTGTTAGGGGAGACTTACCCAGAGCCCATTGTTGATATCAAGGCGTCTCGGCAGCTGGCTTTGGAGGCATTTGCGTCGCTTAAGAAAACATAACCCATTGAAAAAAAAGGATATGACTCCCTGATTTAGTATTATTCGGACACTTATAGCTTCTTTATAAGTGTCCGGGTAACACTAAAATTTGATTTATTCGGACACTTATAGCAGTTTTGTCATTGGTACGATTTGAGGTACAGCCTTCTAAATAAGGCTCGTTGGTGAAACGCTGCCACTGTCGAGGGATTTAATCTGGATACTTCATTGCTCCTTGCGTCAAGCGCAAGGACTCCTATGGGGTTGTGTTTCGTGGTATTGCTGCGCAATTCACTCGACATTTAATTCATTCAGTATGACGGGCTGGCCGGGGAGAGGATTATGGTATTAGCGGGAAAGTGCATAACAACACAAACTTGCAGCGACTCCAACGTTTAATGACTCAACACGATCGTCCATGGGAATGCTGATGCTGTGATTGGCACAGTCTGACCAAGCGCTGTCGCAGCCATCGCTTTCGTTGCCGACAACCAATGCAATAGACGAATTGATAGCTTCAGCGGCTTCAGTCAAAGACATGTTTGCATCCATAGCTGTGCGAACAATGCTGTAGACATTGGTGTGATAATAGTCGCTGGCTTCAGAAACAGTGTCAAAACATTGATAGCTTCCTGTAAACACATGCCCGCGGGATGCGCTGATAGCCTTTTTATGAAAGAGGGCACAGGGCCCAACGAGACCGATATGATCCACGCCAAATGCACGAGCGGAACGAATGATCGTGCCAATATTACCCGGGTCTTGCAGTTGATCAAGAATCAAAACTAATTTTCCAGTAGTGTTTTTAATGAGTGTGCTTGGGTCACACAAAGCAACGATTGGTGATGCGTATTTGGTTTGTTTGATTTTTTGCATCATGCCTGGTGTTGTCCAGTGAAATGGGATCTGTTGTTTTTGCAGGCTTTGAGTAATGTCTTTTTGTGCGTCGCCTTCACACACAAAAACCGTGGATAAAGTCATGCCAGCATCAAGCGCCCACAGGCAAGCAGCCCAATCTTGCAATAAAATGCTATCACCAAACTGTGTGCCCGCCGAGCGCGCTTTTTGAACCAGAGGGTGTTTCATGGAGCTGATGCGACTCATGACAATACCTGTCCTGCAAGAAAGCCAAGACCTAAAGTAATGACACAGGTCACCACCCACGGCCAACGACGTTTTTTAGCAGTTGTTGGTTTCGTGTCCATGCGCTCTTTTAACAAAGCATGTACAAGCGGGGGTAGGTCGCCCATCGTTTCAATCAGGTGGGGGAGTTGTGCTTTAATGGTTTTTAAGGATTGTTTGACGCCGTAACGCGAGCGTAACCATTGTTCGATAACGGGTTTAGCTGTTTTCCATAAATCCAAATCAGGATACAAGCGTCTACCCAGGCCTTCGATGTTAACCAGTGTTTTCTGTAAGAGCATGAGCTGCGGTTGCATTTCCATTTTGAATTGGCGTGCCGTTTTGAGTAAACCTAATAGCACCTCGGCAAAAGAAATTTCTTTTAAAGGTCGTTGGAAGATGGGTTCGCACACAGTGCGAATTGCTGCTTCGAATTGATCTTCACGCACATCGCCAGGCACCCAGCCACAAGCCAAATGCAATCGTGCAACTTCGCGGTAATCTTGATTGAAAAAGGCAAACAAGTTTTTAGCAAGATAATATTGATCTTCGTCGGAAAGCGATCCCATGATGCCAAAGTCAACACCGATGTAGCGAGGTTTACTAGGGTTGGTGATATCAATAAAAAGATTACCGGGATGCATGTCGGCATGAAAGAAGCTATCGCGTAACACTTGTGTGAAGAAAATGTTCACCCCATCTTCCGCCAATTTTTTAAGATTGGTGTTGGCTGCTTTTAGGATATCAACATCCGAGACCCGAACGCCATGAATTCGTTCCATCACCAATACTTTGCTTGAGGTATAAGGCCAATAAATACGTGGCACATACATGATATCGCTGTTGTTGAAGTTGCGGCGTAATTGTGACGCGCTGGCGGCTTCTTTTTTTAGGTCGAGCTCACCTAAAATTGTGTGCTCAAATTCTTCAACCAATTCAACTGGTCGTAGACGATGGCCGAAGGATAAAAATCGGCGTACCCATCGTGCGCCTTTGTACATGAGCGCAATGTCTTGTTTGATGATCGAAGCTATCCCAGGACGCAACATTTTTACGACGACCTCTTCGCCGCTATGTAAACGAGCGCCGTACACTTGCGCTATGGATGCGGCGGCTAAGGGCTGGTCTTCAAATGATGTAAACAACTCATCCAAAGATCCACCTAACACAGCTTCTAAGGTTTTTTTGGCGAGCTCATCAGAGACTGGGGTGACTTTGTCTTGTAAGCGAGATAAGCCTGCAATGATATCGCGAGGGAATAGGTCGGGATGCACAGACATTTGTTGGCCGAACTTAACAAAAATAGGACCCAAGCTTTCAAGCATGTCACAAAGCAGTTCGCCACGGTTTCGGTTATTGACTGACACTTTAAAGGGGTTAATGGCGGTGAGTATGCGTAACCAACGTCGTTTGGATTGCCCAGCTAACGGTTTGGTGAGTCCATAACGAATCACCGTTTTAGCTATACTTAAAGCGCGCCAGGAGGTGATCATTGGTTTTGTTCCTTAGCTTCTATGCGAGCAATTAAGCGATCGGTGTCGTGTCTTAAGAGTGTGACGTCTTTGATAAATTGATTTACCTCATGACGTGTTGGTAGCATGTCACTTTCTGCGGTGAGGTAGCGTGCTGTATGATCACGCATGTCTTCACGCACGCGTTTGGCGAAACCCATGAAGCCACGTACACCATCACCGATGACTTGTGCGAGTGAGTTACCAACAACAGCACTCAACGCACCGTCCCAATCGATGTCGAGATTAGTGATGATGTGTTGTAGCGATTGAGCAACACCTAAATCGCCATGCACCGTCACACCCGCTTCACGGGCAGCAGCAGAATCACCACCTTGAATCGCTGTGCTTAGAAAACCTGACAGCGTACCTTCGATAGAGGCGTCGGCTTCTTCTTCGATATTGTAAGCAGAGACTAGGATGCTTCCGTCGTCTTGGATGCTCATCACCATATCGAGCCGCCAATCGCTAAGAGTAACGCGCAGTGTTTTTCCGGAAAGTTTTGCCAGCGCTTCTTGTGTAACTGAGTCGTGTTTTAAAGCGAGTGCGATGGCGCGAGTCAGTGCTTTGTGAACGTGTTCTTGCATCAGTATTTGTATCCTTTGTGTAAGGCAACTATTCCGCCGCAAAGGTTGTGGTAGCTACAGTCGTCAAAACCGGCGACCATCATCATGGCTAACAATGATTCTTGATCGGGGTGCATGCGTATGGATTCAGCCAGGTAGCGGTAACTGTCGGCGTCACCTGCGACCCATTCACCCATTTTGGGTAACAGTGAAAACGAATACGCATCGTAGATGGGTTTAAGACCCGGCCAAGCGGGTTGTGAAAATTCCAGCACAAAGGTGCAACCACCGGGTTTGGTAACGCGGTACATTTCAGCGAGCGCTTTGTCTTTGTCGGTGACGTTTCGAAGGCCGAAGCTGATAAAGGCACGATCAAAGAAGTTATCCTCGAAAGGTAATGCTTCTGCAGAAGCTTCGACGACTGTCACGCGATCAGTGATGCCCTGATCCAAGAGGCGGTCTTCGCCCTGGGCGAGCATGTCGGCATTGATATCCGTCAGCCAAATCTCGCCATCGGGCGCGATTTTGGGGTGAATGAGGGCGGTTAGGTCGCCGGTTCCACCGGCTAAATCCAACACACGTTGACCAGGTCTTAAGCCGGCTGTGTGGATCAAGGTCTTCTTCCAGAGGCGGTGCAGGCCAAACGACATAAGGTCATTCATGACGTCGTACTTGCTGGCGACCGACGAGAACACCTCTTTCACACGCTCGACCTTATCGGCGGTATTGACGGTTTCGTAGCCAAAATGGGTGGTGTCTTGATCCGATGCCATGGGGACCTCGTAGCCTGATGATTCGCCACATAGGTGTATCACAATTCACCATTTTCCTCAAACTGTGAGGTTGTTATTCCTGCTTATCAACACGCCCCCCCCCGGTTCGTGCTAACGAATCCGCTGGGGGTCCAAGTAGATCCCCCGGATCTGTTTCACAGACCGGGGGACGTATTGGTGTAGAGGTATTCGCAGACTGGGGGACGTGCTGGTATTACAAAATCCACCGACTTAAGTCTTCGTCTTTGGCGAGCGCTTCGAGTTTGCCGTTGACGTAAGCAGCGTCGACCACCACGGTGGTGCCAGCTGAGTCAGTGGCTTCAAACGAGATTTCATCCAACAAGCGTTCCATGATCGTGTGCAGCCTACGGGCACCAATGTTTTCAGTCGTGTCATTGACGCGATAAGCAATTTTAGCGAGTTCCGTGATGCCGTCGTCTTTGAATTGAATGGTGACTTGTTCGGTGCCTAAAAGCGCTATGTATTGCTCGGTGAGTGACGCTTTGGGTTCAACCAAAATACGTTCGAAGTCTTCGATCGCTAGCTCTTTGAGTTCCACACGAATCGGGAATCGACCTTGTAATTCAGGCACAAGATCAGCAGGTTTCGACAAATGAAACGCACCAGAAGCAATAAACAGGATATGATCGGTTTTGATCATCCCGTATTTGGTGCCGACGGTGCAGCCTTCGACTAAAGGCAATAAGTCGCGTTGCACGCCTTCACGAGACACATCACCGCCGTGATGTTCAGCGCTTTTCGCGATTTTGTCGATTTCATCGATAAACACAATACCGTTTTGTTCCACGCTTTCGATGGCGTTTTGACGAATTTCGTCTTCGTCGATTAAGTTTGCCGCTTCTTCATCGATGAGCAGTTTGCGTGCTTCTTTCACCGTTAAACGACGGGCTTTTTTGCGTTTGTTGGACACGGATTCCATCATGTTTTGCAGTTGTCCAACCATTTCTTCCATGCCAGGAGGGCCCATGATTTCAACGTTAGGCGCGCTTTGTGCGATATCCAGCTCGATTTCGCGATCATCCAATTCGCCGTCTTGCAGTTTTCGGCGGAAGAGTTTACGAGTCGCGGACTCTTTGTCTTCGGGTGTTTCTTCAACAGGTTCGCCAGCGAAACCAGACTTGCTTGGCACTGGAACCAACACATCCAAAATACGTTCTTCAGCTGCTTCTTTCGCTAAAGCACGTTTGGCATGCATGGCGTTTTCACGCGCTTGCTTTAAAGCGACTTCGATGAGATCACGAATGATGGATTCCACATCACGACCCACGTAACCCACTTCGGTGAATTTAGTCGCCTCGACTTTAATGAAAGGTGCATCAGCAAGCGTTGCTAAGCGTCTAGCGATTTCTGTTTTACCGACACCCGTTGGACCCATCATCAAGATGTTTTTTGGGGTGATTTCTTTTCGTAATTCTTCAGGTAACTGCATGCGGCGCCAGCGGTTGCGAAGTGCAATGGAAACAGCACGTTTGGCATCGTTCTGCCCGATGATGTAACGGTCGAGTTCAGTCACGATTTCTCGTGGTGTCATAATAGTAGGGGTGAAACTGATGTCGGTATCAGTGGCAACTAAGTCAGTCATGAGTTGGGTTCCTCTTTCATTAATTCTGTTATACGTCGCTGTCCATGGATTCGATAACGAGGTTGTCATTGGTATATACGCACACATCAGCAGCGATTTTCAAACTGCGAGTGACGATTTCTTCAGCGGATAAGTCGGTAGCGTCCAGCAAAGCTCGTGCAGCAGACTGCGCAAAGTGACCACCAGAGCCAATGGCCATGAGATAATCTTCGGGCTCGACCACGTCACCGTTACCGGTGATGATCAGCGATGCTTTTTTGTCAGCCACTAGAAGTAGGGCTTCTAAGCGACGCAGCATTTTGTCGGTTCGCCAATCTTTGGCCAGCTCAACAGCGGCGCGGACCAAGTTACCTTGGTGCTTTTCCAGTTTGGCTTCAAAACGTTCGAATAGGGTGAAGGCATCAGCGGTGCCACCAGCAAAGCCGGCGATGACTTTGCCATTATATAAGTGTCGTACTTTGCGAGCATTGCCTTTTAAGACGGTGTTGCCCATGGATACTTGGCCGTCGCCGCCAATCACGACTTTGCCACCTCGGCGAACGGATACGATAGTTGTTCCTCGGTATTGGTCCACAAAAACTCCTCAACGGGTTGATCATACTTATTAAAGTAGGTGGGGACAGATCCCTGAAAAACAAGCTTGCGTTTCGAGATTGCTTCTTTTAAGGTCTCATTTGCTCAGCTTTCAATCAAATGAGGTGTTTTATGGCCCCAAAAGCCGTTGTTTTGTGTTCTGGTGGTCTGGATTCGACCACATGTTTGGCTTTGGCTGCTGCTAGTGGTTACGAGTGTCATGCGGTGAGTTTCGATTATGGTCAGAAGCAGTCAGCTGAGCTAGAGGCAATAAAACGAATCGCGAAGCAGTTGGGTGCAGAGCATCATCTGCTTGAGCTCCCGAAGATGGGCTTTAAGCAGTCGGCGTTGACGGAAGAGCATATTCAAGTGCCTGATTATACTGGGAAAGATGAGGTTCCCGTGACCTACGTGCCAGCTCGAAACACCGTGTTTTTGAGCATCGCGTTGGGCTTGGCTGAGGTGTTAGGTGCCCAAGTGATATATATTGGCGTGAGCTTAGTGGACTATTCAGGTTATCCTGACTGTCGCCCAGAATACATCCAATCCTTTGAAAACATGGCTAATTTAGCGACCAAGGCAGCTGTTGAGGGGCAGAAGGTAAGCATACATACACCACTCATGCATCTTTCCAAAGCTCAAACCATCCAGTTGGGGCATCGATTGGGTGTCGATTACAGCCAGACAGTGACCTGCTACCAAGCTGATGACACCGGCGCTGCTTGCGGGCATTGCGATAGTTGTGTGCTTAGAAAGAAAGGTTTTGAAGAAGCCGGTGTGCCAGATCCCACACGCTATGCCTAGAGCCCGTCCGTCATTTTTGCTACTCTATAAAGACATAACTTTGATCGTAAGGTGCCTATGATTCGGGTATACCAGACAGGTTCGTTAGCCGCTCAGCTGCAACTCACCGCTATTTCTTACGCGCATGGCGTTATCATTCGCCAGGGCTTGGAGTGGTTTGTGACGCGAATTGGCGCAGAGGGTGCTGCCACCGATGACGTAGAGCGTAGCGATCAACCCATTGCTCATTTTGATTTGAAGCCAGGCACATATTTGCTGCAAGTGAGTCATTTGGATGAGGTGACTGACTTAGGTACGGTCGACCTGGATCGGAATACCTTAGCCGATTGTGTGTTCATCTTGCAAAATAGCGCCCCGTTTGACGAAGAAGCTGAGTATTTTGCTGAATCCGACGCTGAGATTGAGTACAAGCGCCGTATGGATGATCGCAATATCGAAGCGCGGGATGGAAATATCGTGACACCACTGAAAAACCCGCACCAAGAAAAGGGCCAAGGCATGCAATTTCAAACGCATCCTTTGTTGGCTCAAAAAGCGCAGTTCGACGGCATGCCTGAAACCATCAACATGGATCCACAGAAAAACGAAGCGGCCATGGAAAAACAGTTGCAGCTACAGCTTGAACTACAAATGCAAAATGCCAACCAAAATAACATGACACCGCCTAGTCCAACGGCGCCGGGCTGATAAGGAAGCACCATGACACTTGCCAATGCGATTATCGAAGGTGATCTACTGTTAGTGGAGCAGTATCTCAACATGGGTGCTCAAATCGATGAGTTTGATGAGTATGGTTTTACACCGCTGATTGAAAGTGCGATCACCAATAACGTCGATATGGCACGCTATTTGTTAGGGCGCTCGGCTGATGTCAATAAAAAAGACACGGTGGGGGGGACGCCTCTGCATTGGGCGGTTGAAAACAATAATCTGGACATGGTGAAACTCTTTTTGGATGCCGGTGCTGATCCAAATGCGCATAACTTATCGGCTGAGCCCATTTTGATTCGACCCATTTTGCGCGAACAAAAAGAGCTAAAGAAACTGTTGATTGATGCGGGGGCGAAAACGCGCTTTGCTAATGATTACATTCAAATCAAATTGCTCGCTCATCGTTACGATTTAACGGGTGAAATTGATATTGCTAACAGTCGAGGTGAGTTTGCTGAGCTATCGTTAGAGGGATTTTTCTTAGAGTCCAGTGTGCACATTCTGCGTCAATCCTTGCAGGGATTTTTAGCGAATTTTGCAGCTCAAGAACACAAGCAGTATTTTGATATCTATCGTCAAATTCTTCGTGCGATGCACGCAGCCGCTGAGTTGATTAAGTATCAGCAGTATCAGGTGAGTGTGCGCGATCATCAAAAAGAAATCGATGCGCTGCTAAGTAGTCCCTTGTTGATTTTACCAGTGAATTACGATGGTCATGCCATCGCTTTTATTCGATTAGGCGATATGCTAGTGCGTTGTGATAGGCGCTTGGAGGAAGGGTCCGTGAACGGGATTGCTTTTTTCAAGATGGGGAATCCAGGTGCTTTGAACAAGCAGCTGATGCGCTTTATGATCTTTGAGAAAAAAGACAAGGATTTCCTTGATAAGCAGTTGGGTGAGCAGCTGAAGCTCCAGCTTGTGGGGCGTATGATGATTGAGCCCCAGGTGACGGGTAATTGTTCGTGGACCAGCATTGCAGCGTGTGTGCCAGCGACCTTCTTTTTGTTAACTGACGAAATCGCCGAATACCCGCATGGTTTGGTGGATCATAACCACGTGGCTATTGAGCAATACCACGCTTGGCGCGATTGGGACAAAACCAATGCCTTGAATTACTGCATTCATAATTTCAAAACAGCAACTGGTGCAAGAAAGCATTCTTTCGGTGCGGTATTGGCGGCCGTTTTCTTTCAGCGTTTTGATCATCGGCAGGGCAATAAATTAACCTTGGCGCGGCAGTTGTATCGCCTGCTTCAAACGCCAGGGCAAGAGTATCACCTAAAAAATTATCTTGAGCATTACTTTTACCGCAATAAAACGCCTGCTGGGAAAAACCTAAAAAAGCTTATCGAGGCTTGCGAGCAATATTATTAGTCAAAAACTGTGTAAAAAGTAACGTTAAAAAGCCTTTCCCGAGTAAAAATTAAATATTAATAGAAATAAATGATTATTTAAGGAGAAAACCTTAAAAAGGGGCTTCTAAGAGACTCCCTGTTGCTGTTATGATCCTGCGCATTCGATGGATATGAATAATTCTTTGACGGATATAGAAGCAGCGGGGAAAGTAATATGCCTAGTGATTTAAATGAAGCGATCGATAAAGCCTTGGTAGCCTTGGGGGCATCGCTTGCGAACGTTTTACCTTTGATCCCAAAGTGTCAGGGTCGCCCAAGTGAGAGCTTGAAGGGAGTGAGTGAGGATGTAAGGAGTGCGCTTAGAAAGTTGGAGGCGTGTTTTAAGGATCAAGTAGGCGCTTGTGTTGACCGTTATGCGTCATTACTACGTACTCCGGCAATTAAGCCCATTGATTTGGCTATGTTGTCCGCTCAATCGGGGCAGGCCTATAGTTCGGACCCAGCGACTCACACACCGTTGGAGGGTATTCGCTGCGCCTACGATCAGCGGTGGGAAGAAATCGATGCGATGGTCAGAGAGCGTGTTTCCTTTGATGGTTTGTCAGATGAGCACGTGCTTAAAGCTTTGTTTGCTACGACAGACGAAGAATTTTTGGATGCCATTGATTCGGTGTCCGTGATGGATGCAGAGATAGGTGAGCTTTCAGCGGCTCGTTTGCGCCACATCTGGAAATCCCCTGATAGCATGCCTTTTATCAAACAGCGTGTTGCACAGGTTCTTCGATACCTTGCTTTTCCGCGCTATGCCTGGAAGCAAGAGACACTGTTTAACGAGCTTATTAAGATGCGTGTGTACCAGACCTTAAGTGGTTGTAAAACCATATTGCTGGGTAGCGCTCGTCCTGTGACGGACTATGCTAAAAAGTACCCGGGTTATTATCTGAACTGTCCAGATGCTGATTATACCTGGACTTTAAACCGTTTGTTCTTGAGCGCTGCATTTGCTTTTGGATCAGATTTTCGAGTGGTTGATCGCTTGCCGATGTTGACTGAAGATAATCTGTGTGATGTGCCTCACTATGTGACGAGAATGGCTGAATTATCGACTCCGAGTGCATGTACTCAGTACTTAAGGGATGGTGTTGAGCCAACTGCCACCATGCAGGAGGTGTTGTTGCTAAAGGCGCAAGGCGCATGCCTTCATCCGAGTGAGCACGGCATTCGCATCAACAGAGTAGCCGCGAGACTTGGGGCTGCTCGTTCACCACTTGAGTCATTAAACTCGAACACCTCGCCTAAAGCGGGAGTAGCTAGCACCGATCGACCGTTACGGAATACGAAGTCTAGGTCACGCATTTACCTGTCTGACCAAAAATCTCGTACAAGCTTCAGCTTGTTTGACGGAGGTTCTTCTGTTGAAATGCCAAAGCGACCATTTTATTACGATGAACCCGAAAAATCTGAGGCAATAAGGGCCTCCTTGTAACCCGACACTTTGAGCTTCATTTCTCGACGTGTTAGAAATGGCGTCCGTTTTGATAGTCAGGAGACAGCGTGATGCCTACGTTAGGGTTAAAGGAAATACACAGAGACATATCTTCTTTAATGGAAGATCCGGGGCCGGTTTTGAAGCGTCTTGCAGCCGAGGCTCAAGACGAAGAGTCAGTCGCATTGTTGGGTGTTTTACAAAAAGCTTACAAGCAGGCGAGTGCAGAGGTAGACGCTTTGATGCTTCGTATAGCATCAGCGATTGAGCATGCGGTGGCGTATTTTAAAAGCAAGCATATGGATTTTAAGGACTATAAGCCTTATGCAGAAAGTTTGGATAAAACGCTGAGTGATTTTGATAGCAAAGGGAATTGGCAGCTTATTATGCCTTTTGTCGCTCCTTATTATTCCGCTTGGTTGCGAGCAAAAGATCAGCTTCCATCGATTCAAGATAGTGTTGGTTCCCATGTGGGTAGCTATCATGTGCTCAGAGTTGCTTTTTGCTCCGATGAGGCTTTGCTCAATGCTGTAGAATCTGGGCAAGCGCCCATTGGGGATGATATTGGTTTTTTCATCTTGTCGCGTTTGAAAGAAATGCAGCTGCGAAAGCCACCGTTGAAAAGGCGTGTTAACCGCTTTCTAGCTCAATTGCCTTTGGAAGGGGCCGACAGTCTTTTTGCGTGTGATATGGATGCTGCTCGTATTGAGTTGGTGAAGCTAAAAATGACCGCTTTGTTGCATCCTGAAGCCAAAGCGTGGGTGGGAACCTCTATGGCTGTCAATGCGTTGATTGACACAAGAAAATCACTGCCAGCCTATTTTAATCCAGACCCAAAACGTAATTCATGGCTATTGAATCGAATTTGGTTGCTGGGTGTGTCGGTGTTTGGGCTTGATGTGGAGCTTGCTGAGCTTCAACAGCCAGCGATCTATACAGCGATGTCGGCTGATAATCCGCTGCCTTTGATGTTGGCTTTATTGGATAGGGCTGGTACGCACGAGACACCGTCGCAATACAATCGAGGCTCAACAGCGACGGCAACCATGCAGGAAGTGCTGTGTTTGATGAGCATGCACTATAAGTGGTCGGACGGTCGCCTTACAAAAAGTTCTCGAAAGTCAAATGACTTACATCAACCTGTACGTGTTTCTCGAGTCCGTTCTGCGTCATTTGGTGGGCATCGGGCGGTTCAAAAAGAGCTTTTGGGTATGATTCCAGTTCTCAAAATTGGAGAGAGTCCTGTTCGAGTAGCCTATTAGAGGGAGTTGCTTCCTTTTTACACGTATTTATGGCATACTAAGCACATTAGTAGGGATGATATAAAGACGAGTAAATTGAGAGGTAGCGCATGCCACAACACTTGGTTCAACCAACTGAAGCAGAAATAAAATCACGACAAAAACTCCAAGAGGCCAAATCAGCCCAAGCTCTAATGCTAAGTAGATTATGCATGGCGACAGCGGGTATGGTTGCTGTTGGAGTGTTCTCTCTTGTGGCAGCTTGCACCGCTAGAACGTGGTTTGATACGGTTAGCATTGTTGCCAGTGCGGGTGAGTTTTTTAGGATTGGTCGAGAACAGTTAAGAGTCTATTCACAGAGAGTTGATTATTTAGTGGAACAGGCTGAAAACGAGTTGGCTAATCTAGCTTGATTTGGATTGTCCAATGACAGTTGAGGCTTGATTCGTTATACTCCGTTTGAGTTTGATGCCTCTGAAGCTTGTCATCCCTTTGAAAAAAGGATCCTATCTGTTCACGCCCCCCGGTTGCGTCAAGCAATCCGCTGGGGGTCCAAATGGATCCCCCGGATCTGTTTCACAGACCGTGGGACGTGTGGGTATGGGGATTCCTGTTTCCACAGGAATGACAGTAAAAGGCAAGTTTCATTCCCCCCAAACGGAGAATCCCCATGTTAATCACCTTACGTCAATTGCTTGATGAAGCAGCCCAAGCGTCCACGCCTTTTGCTGTACCCGCCTTCAATATCAATAATTTAGAGCAGGCTCGAGCGATCATGACAGCAGCTGAGAAAACGCGTTCACCGGTAATTATTCAGGCGTCTGCCGGTGCTAGAAAATACGCGGGTGCTGCGTTTATCCGTGCGATTAGCGAGGCTGTTCAAGCCGAATGGCCCGATATTCCCGTCTGTTTGCATCAAGATCACGGTGCGTCACCAGCTGTGTGTTTCCAATCCATTCAAACCGGGTTCACCTCTGTGATGATGGACGGTTCCCTGATGTCAGACATGAAGACGCCCGCGGATTACGACTACAACGTACGCGTTACCAAAGAAACCGTCGACATCGCGCATGCCTGCGGTGTGTCTGTGGAAGGTGAGTTGGGCTGTTTGGGTTCCCTGGAAACAGGCGAAGCAGGTGATGAAGATGGTTCTGGCGCAGAAGGTATTTTAACCCGCGAACAAATGCTCACAGATCCTGATGAAGCTGCACGTTTTGTCGCTGACACAGGTGTGGATGCTTTGGCGATTGCCATCGGTACCAGTCACGGTGCTTACAAGTTCACACGTCCACCGACAGGCGATGTCTTGTCGATTAAGCGCATTCAGGAAATTCATGCTCGTATCCCTGACACGCATTTGGTGATGCATGGTTCGTCGTCTGTTCCTCAAGATTGGTTGGCAGTGATCAATGAATTTGGTGGCGCGATTCCAGAAACCTACGGTGTGCCTGTTGAGGAAATTCAAGCGGGTATCAAACACGGTGTGCGTAAAGTGAATATCGACACGGATCTTCGTTTGGCAGCGACTGGTGCGATTCGTCGCTTTATGGCTGAAAAACCCGATCAGTTTGATCCACGCGGGTACTTAGGCGCTGCGATCACAGCCATGAGCGAGATCTGCCTTGCTCGCTTTGAAGCCTTTGGCTGCGCTGGATATGCGGATAAGATCAAACCCTTATCTTTAGCAGCCATGGCCGAGCGTTATGCGGGTTGATTTTAGTTTATTGTTTAGGATGCATCCTTGAAACGAATTTCGGGGTATTTGCCAAGTGCGTTGGCGTAGCGTTCGATGCTTTTCATGCTTGGTAGTTGGTCACCACTTTCAAGGCGAGCAACGGCTGATTGGGTTGTTCCCATCTTCTTGGCAACATCTGCCTGGGTGAGTTTAGCTTTTAAGCGCTCAGCAATCAGCTTCTGAGCAATTTTAAATTCAAGTGTTTGGTTCTCGTATTCCTTTTTAAACCCAGGATCTTTCATCCATTTTTGTTTTAGTTTTTGTAGGTCTGTCATTGTACAGTCTCCTCTTTGTTTAGCATAGCTAGCCGCTTGAGAGCTATCTCAATCGCTTGCTTAGGTGTTTTTTGGGACTTTTTCACAAAAGCGTGAAGGATCACAATGCGCCCACCTTTTCTTGTTACATAAATGGCGCGCGCAATACCCGGTCGTGCTTTTAAGCGTATTTCCCAGAGCTTGTTTCCAAGAGGCTTGCAGTAAGGTTCTCGGACATTCTCTGGGCCAAAACGCTCAAGCATTTCAGCGATATGGACAAGCTTGGCTCTAAAAGTAACATCAAGAGCGTTGATCTCTTTGTCCACGGTTTTGTTTAAGGTGGTTACGGTCCATTTCATCCCCTTATTATAGCAAAAATGCGATACATGTAAAGAGCACGCTTTCCCCAAAAGGGTGGAAATGTCAGTGGTATATAAAATCTATACCCCATTTAATCCGACCTTAATACTAGCATCCTCTTGACGGGGCAGGGGCACTCCGTATGATAAATTCGAGCAGAGCTCCATCAATATTGAGCAAGAGGGATTGGGTGATACAACGACTTTTAACCAGACTCATGGGTTTCATCTTGTGCCTGTGTTCCGTGTTTTCTTGGGCATCATCAGACGCGCTGCCGGCGTGGTTGCCGCCAGTTGTGCCTGCGCTGGAAAACAAGCCTGCGCAAGCTAAAAAACAAGAGCGTCGATTGTCGTGGCATTTTGTGAATGCTGACATACGCACCGTGACCCAAGTGGTTGCTCGCATGATGGGTCGAAATATTTTTCTAAGCCCGTCCGTTCATGGTACTGTGACTTTTGTGACACCCAAAGCTTTGCCGGTGTCTTTGCTGTTTAAAGCCTATGAAAGTTTGCTAGCAAGTCTCCATTATACGCTAGTGAGCATTGGTCCTGGTTTACAGAAAGTGGTGCCAACCTCAGAGGCCATGCAATACACCCACTTATTTGAAGGCATTGAAAACGGAGGCGTGGTGACGGCGCTGGTTCCTTTGCGCCGAGTCAAGGCTTACACCTTAGTATCTACCTTACGGCCTCTTTTGGATGAGTGGGGAAGCATTAATGCGCAGGTGAGTAATAACGCACTCCTCATCACAGGTAGTCAGCAGTCAGTGAAAACAGTGAAAGCCTTGGCTTTGGCTTTGGATGAAAAGCAGCACAGCGTGACACGATTGGTTCCTTGTCATTTTGCAGAAGCATCTCAGGTGGCGGATGTCATGAAAGCCATGATGGAAGGTGCTGCGACTCATGGCGAGTACAATGCCATGACGGTGACCATCGACCGAGATAGTAATACTGTTATTTTGCATGGTCGTGCATCTGACATGAAAGAAAAGGTTAGCTTGATTAATCATCTTGATGAATTAAAAGCGCATGGTTTGGCTGCGACAGCCGTCATTCCGTTAAATTATCTTAAAGCCGATGTGATTGCGCCGTTGTTGGTTCAGATGATGACGGGCAAAAAAGAAGACCCAACATCAGCAAAACCCTCCAAAGTAGCACCGGAACCGTCTCGCTTAGCCATCATTGCTGAGTCATCTAACAATGCCTTAATGGTGCATGCCTCAGCACATGACATGACAACCATCAGGCAGTTGATTAAACAGCTGGATGTTCGACCTGATCAAGTGTTGATAGAAGCTGTTGTTGTACAGATGGATCAAACAGAAGCCTCACATTTAGGTGTGGAATGGCAGTGGGGAATTGGCTCGGCCATATCAACCACAGCTAGCAACGGTATCGGCTTTATTAAAAGTGGGAGTATGGCAAACATTCTGCATTTGCTGAAATCACACGGGACAGCAGATATTTTAGCAACGCCTTCCATCATGGTATTAAACAATAAAAAAGCGACGATCAGTTCAGGTAAAAACATTCCTATCACCAGTGGTAATTATACGTCCACTAGCAGTTCTAGCAGTAGCAGTAGTCCTTATGTGCAAGATGGTGTGTATAACCAAGTGGATAGGAAAGATGTGACGCTTACCTTAGAAGTAACCCCTCAAATAACGCCTCATGAAACAGTGCGCTTGGTGATCAAGCAAACAGATGATTCCTTAGGGACGAATGAGTCAGATGAGAGCGAAACTAACTTAAACCCAACCATTTACACGAATAACATTGACACGAGTGTGTTGGTTAATAGTGGTGATGTGTTGGTGTTGGGCGGATTAAGTTCGCATGAACTTCGTCATAACATCGAAAAAATTCCTGTATTGGGTGATCTTCCGTTATTAGGTCGACTGTTTCAATACCACACGAGTGATTCAGAAAAACGAGATTTGATGGTGTTTATCCGGCCCATTATTTTGCATACAAAAGCAGACGGTGTGAGTTTAACAAAGCGCGCTTACGATACCATGCATGCACAAACAGCTTTGATGGAGTCACGATTATCTATTAAAGATCAAACCAAACGACCTGTGTCGCCAATTTGGCCAAGCTTGCCTTCACCGAAGCATACTAAGGGCAAATCATGATTGCCTTAGCGCCTGCTTTTTGCAAACGGCATCAGGTGGTCGTGATGGATCACACCCCTCAATCAGTCACAGTCGGTTATTGCGGTGACACACCTTCGGCGGCGTTAATTGCTGAGCTTACGCGGGTGTTTACGGTACCTATTCAGTGGGAAGTGATTCCCGTTAAAACATGGCAAGACCATGCTACCGAGTTAGATGAGTCACTGGTTGACCATGATACGGAAACGATGGCGCATCTGGCGGAAGGCATGCCAGCAGTCACGGATTTGTTATCCACCGATGATGAAGCACCCATTATTCAGTTATTGCATTCCCTGTTAGCTAAAGCGATCACGCAAGGCGCGTCGGATGTACATGTGGATATGTTTCAAGATCACGTGAGTTGTCGTATGCGAATAGATGGGCAACTACGCGACATGGTTTCGCCGCCTGTGTCCGTTGGGGCTCGGTTGATGTCTCGTATTAAAGTGATGGCAGAGCTTGATATTGCCCAAAAACGGTTACCACAAGATGGGCGTATGACCTTGCAATTAGCTGATCACACGGTTGATGTGCGAGTCGCTACCTTGCCTACTCAGTATGGTGAGCGAGCTGTACTACGCTTGCTCGATAAGAAAGAAACACCGATGACCATTGATGAGTTAGAGTTACCGCCTCATCAAGCCCATCGTTTGCAAGCCTTATTAAAACAGCCTCATGGTTTGGTGTTGGTGACGGGTCCGACTGGTTCTGGAAAAACAACCACGTTATATGCGGCCTTACGTGGTATTGATTATGAGTCGACGAATGTGATGACGGTTGAAGATCCTGTTGAGTACACTTTAGCGGGCATTGCACAAACACCGGTTAATCCTGCGATTGGTTTAACGTTTTCTAAAGGCCTGCGTGCGATTTTGCGGCAAGACCCAGACGTGATTATGGTGGGTGAAATCAGAGATACCGATACAGCATCCATGGCGGTGCAAGCAAGTTTAACCGGACATTTAGTGCTTTCAACCTTGCACACAAACACAGCCGTCGATGCCATTATTCGCTGTCGTGAGTTAGGCGTTCCCCCTTACTTGTTAGCGACTTCCTTATCAGCTGTTGTGTCACAGCGCTTGTTGCGACGTTTATGTCGAGCTTGCATGCGACGTCGAGAAGCAACACCGTCCGAACGCAGGTATTTAAAACACACAGATGGCACCCCTGTTTATCTAGGTGAGCCTGTCGGCTGCGATCAATGTCATCGTACCGGTTACCGAGGGCGTTTTGCTGTGATGGAGTTATTGGTGATGGATGGCGCATGGGCTGAAGCCATACACCAAGAATCACCAGCTCAACACTTACATGGGTTAGCGTGTGAACAAAGTAAACCACTGTTGGATGCAGCGCGAGAGTATGTGTTAACGGGCCTGACTAGTTTTCAAGAATGGTTACGCTTGGTGCCACAAGAGCAGGTGATTCATGAAGACATTTGAATACGCAGGGTTTAAAAACAAAAAAACAGTGTGCGGGCATATCGAGGCAACGTCAGCAGAGAAAGCGCGTCATGCATTACGCTCTCAAGGGATTACGCTGTTAAAAGTGCGCGTCCGGTCGAATCGATTTCATTGGCGACGCTCATCCATGAAAGCCTCACAACGTGCTTTATTCACACGTCAATTAGCGACCTTGCTTGCTGCTTCAGTCCCGTTGATGGATGCGCTACAGTGCGTGTCCAAACAAAGTGATGATGCGCGGGTGACACGCTTAGCGGATCGATTGAAGCAGTCTGTGATCGAGGGGAAGTCTTTATCAGAAGCGACTCACGTGCACGAGAAAGAGCTAGGGCCTTTATTTTCTGCCATGGTAAAAGCAGGGGAAACCAGCGGCCAGTTAGTTGAGGTGTTGTTGGCTTTGGCGGATCATATGGAACAACAAGCAGCGATGCGCCAATCGATTATGCAAGCTCTGCTTTATCCAATGATTATGACAACTGTGGCATTGATGGTGGTGATGTTTTTATTGTGGCGTGTTGTGCCGATGATGCTAAGCTCGCTTCAAGAGGCGCATGTCGTTCTTCCTTGGCCGACGGTGTGTTTGCTGGCCTTGTCCGATTTCTTTCGACAATCTGCTTGGTTGCTTTTGTCGTTGGTTTTGGCATGTCTATTGCTTTTTCGGACTCGGTTTAAAATGCTGTTGGGTTCGTTTGTCATGAGGACGCTGATGCGTGTGCCAGGGGTATCATCGTTGATTGTACTAGCGAATACCACGCGATTTATTCGAGCTTTGAGCGTGTTGCAGAGAGCCTCAGTACCGTTGATGAATTCTGTGCAAACAGCCAGTCTTTTGGTGCGATCGCCTGCTATGTTAGCTGCGATTAAGCAGGTGTTGGTTCAGGTATCATCGGGTCGCTCACTGGCAGATGCGTTGCAAGACGCTCGTTTTTTTTCAGCGATGTGTGTTCAGATGGTGCGTTGCGGCGAGCAAACAGGTGAGTTATCCAATGCGTTAGAACAGGTGGCCGAATGGCAATCTGAGCAATTAGCGCAAAAACTCAAGCGTTGGATGACGCTTTTCGAACCCGCTTTGATGTTAGTGATGGGAGGGGTGGTGTTGTTTATCGTCTTATCGGTCATGCTACCCATTTTTTCCATGGATCAGGCGCAAGGCTTATGAGGTAAGGATTAGTATTCAGGAGTGGATAGAACAAATTCTCCCCGGGAGAGATTGTTTAACCATATGGATATTACAGGGAAGTAGGAATGTTTTTTTAAACTTTTATTTGTTGAGTAGAGTGTGTTGTGGATTTTTTTCTAGCCTATAATGGAAAATGAACAGTGCAATAGCACTTAAAGTTAGGAGTTTTTGTATGTCACGTGATGGAGCATCAAACTCAAGAGAGTCATTATCATTGTTTAAATCGGCATCAGCGCAAGCTGATGAGAGTCTGTTTCCGCCTCCCAGCAGAACTCCCAAACCCTTAGCCATGCTCGACATTATGTGTTTGTTTAAACTGAGAAATGGTGGAATTAGGGTTGCTGGAAGACCAAGCAGTGAAGCAGGCATTACCGGTCAAGCTAATCACGCAACGGCCTTTGCGTTAATAAAAAAAGGTTTTACGAGACATCTTCTTTATGAAGAGGCTCGAAGTGATGCTGACATGAAGTGTAGGGTGTTGGGTTATGTAGGAAGACTGAGCACCTTAGAACGATACCAACCAACTGCACCTACAACATCAGGGGGGCTGATACCAGTTCGGCTGCCAAGAAAAGCACAGAGGGGTCAGTAGATGGTGCTTCTAAAGCTGTGCCATCGCAACCTGAGGATCCGATCAAAAATGAACTCAATAATGCCGTGAAGGAAGTGTTGGCTATATATAGCCAGAAGCGAGCCTTTAAACAACAGTTGCGAGAATCAGAGAATGATCTTCAAAAAGATGGAATCATTTATGCAGCCTTGCTTAAGAGTGATCAGACGGATATTGAATCCTTATTAAGTGGCGACCCAAAGAAGAAAGCACAAGAAATTGAAGCATTAATGAATCTATTCAAGCGGCGTGTCGTTCGAGGTGATAGAGAGGGTGTTCTTCGTAACTTCCAAGAATCGTTAACACAGTTGTCAGATCCATTGGATCCACAAGAGGTGTTAAAGACGGCTCAAGGACATGGCTTGGATAGGGTAACCAGGCGGCGTGAAGAGATTGCGGTGGCCAAAGACGCTAACTCTACACGCATTGAGGATGTCTGTGAAACCTTAGCGGAGTTATCTGTTGCTTACTACAACCGGATACGAGGTGCGGCTTTTAATACTAGGGATGCGTATGAGTATCCGTCTGATAGAATGAGTGAGGCTGCTTCATTGAGGTATTTGGATGAGCGTTATGGGAAAGGTGTTGATGCAAGCAGCGAAGCAGAATGGGTTCCATCGGTTGTGCAGCGCTCGCGTGAAGAGTTGCGAACCATTGAAGCTCAAATGGCGAAACTGACAATTGCTATTTCCAAGGTAGCTGAGGGTAATCAAAAACATGCTCAGTTTGTGGAAAAACTGAAAGAGAAGAAAGTAAAACGGGCCACGACCCAAGAAAAATTAGCAAACCCACCAGGTCTCGTCAAAGCATTAGATGGTCTTTTTGATTACCCAGCGGTGAAGATTGATGCTAATAAAGTCGCTACAAAACCTGGAGAGAGGGATAATAATCCTGACAAACTAATTTTTTTGATGGCCAGGCATTTGCATATTGCTTTTAGTGTGTATCCTGAGGCTGTTTCTAAATATGAGGTGGGAGGGAGTGAGTACTTTCAGAATCCGGAATTTGAGGTGGAAATAGTCGACGCTTTTGTTGCTCGAGTGATGCTTGCCGGGTGGAGTGAAAACATACCTGAAAGCGATGTTAACCTAATTGTTTCCAAAATACGGGCTCATATAGAGGTGTTTTCAAAGAGGAACGTGGCGCTTGAAGAGACGGTGGCAGCCTATGACTCTTCCTCGCATAGCACGTCTGGTCATGGCACATCTAGATCAGACACCGGCAGTAGCTCTGATAATGATCCTGGTTGCGATGAGGAACTGCCGGGAGGAGGGCCTACACCATAATATCCGACTAATTATTGACCAATAATCAGTCGGATGTTATGGTGATCGAGTGACTACTGCTGGTTTTGAGGGGGGGATCATGCCGCGCATCAAAAAACCAACTACAAAAACTGATCATCAGCAATGTATTAAGGAATGGTTAGCTTCTTTAGAGAAAAATTTCTTAGATGGTGATGAGCCGGTGCATTGTTGTATGCGTTTTTTTGTGAGGAACCTTGTGTTTGTTTCGGGGCTTGGTAAAGGGTTTCATCCGAATGATTTTTTTCAGCACATTGATATGTGGCTTTTGGGTCTCAGGGACAAGAGGTACCCTTATTATTCTTGTATGATAAGCTCCTTATATTCTGCAAGAAGTCCTCAATGGCTCCTTGCCATGGGGCGTTTGGAGATCGTTATTACTATCAAGCAGTGGTTGTATGCGTCAGATGTGTATTACCGAATTGAAGGGTTAGAGGTAACCAAAGAAGAAACAAGCAAGTTAGAAGCAATACACGCAAAAGTTTCTCCTTTAGTGAAGCAATACCTGGAAGACATGCAGCAATATTTGACGAAAAACAGTAGCGCTATTTTAGCGAAGTATCGAGGCAGAAGTCATTTTCATGAAAGCTGTATCAGAAAAGCTTGGGTTGAACATTGTCCCAAGCAATATCTTGCCGATACAGAGCGAAGGGAAAAGAAAAAAAGGGAAGGGCTTGAATCTGAGGTTGTTGATCCGAATATTAGAACAATCCTCAACATTGTTCGTGATGCTTTTGACACCTTAGTTTTTCACATTAAAGGAAGGTGTATTAATCATCTAATGGATGTGCTGGATTTGTGTATCAATTATCCTTCTGGTGATTGCTTGTTGACACCGGAATATTGGGTCGAGCCGTCACCCCTTGAGCAGGTTAAGGTTATTCACTCGTTAGTGACAGAAAAAGAACTTTATAGGAAGCATCTACCCAATGCAGATGAAGAGAGCATAGAGCGATGCCGTTCGGTAGTGTCAGATATTATTAGGAAAGTGCAATGCTCAGCAAAGAAACGATTCGCCAAGGAATTAGAAAAACAAATAGCAAGCTACAAGAAAAGAGAATCTGTTGCTGCTCGTGCCAATGCTAGTCAGCTGGGCTTGATGGCGAACCCAGAGGTAAAAGCCTCAGAGCCAGGAGAAACAGACAAAAAACAATTACAAGGTAGTAGAAAAGCTGTTAGTTGGTCGGATCCAAAGTGAGAGGTTCAAGGTTGGGTTGTCATGGACTTCTCAAAAGGTATTTTATGGGAGCTATGGATGAGTTAGTTTTGCTAACGCCATTGGTTAGGTGGAGAGCTCATTAAGGTGTCAGCAGTACATACGTCTCAATACTTGCTCATTTTGCAAGCACTTTGATAAAGCTGATATCCCCTCTCAGTAGAATTTTTGATGTACAAACTGTGCTTATGCAGACAACTCCGATGTGAATGCAGCAAAAAACATTTTAGCGCCAGGGCATGCCGTGTTAGGCTATGGGTAAAGTACGTTAGCGTTTTCATTAAAGCAGGAATCTATGGACATGGTCAACCTAGTTCCAGCCGAGCAATTAGGCAGCTGATGGAGTGATGAGGAGGAATGATATGACTAAAGAACGAGGCTTTACGTTGATTGAGCTGATGATCGTGATTGTGATCATTGGCATTTTAGCAGCTATTGTGGTGCCAAAGATCATGTCGCGACCGGAACAAGCCCGACGTGTTCGAGCGAAAGAAGATATTGTGGCGATCAATGAGGCCATGGAGCTGTATCACTTAGATAATGGTTTTTACCCAAGTCAGCAACAAGGCATAGCAGCCTTAGTTAAAAAAAGTGATCAAGAACCGATTCCAACGGAATGGCCGGAAGGTGGGTATTTAGCAAAATGTCCGAAAGACCCGTGGGGGCATCCGTATCATTACAAAAACCCAGGCGAGCATGGGGCCATTGATATTTACACGCACGGTCCTATTCCTCGCATGGGGTATGAATCTGAAGATCACACCATAGGAAATTGGTCGGATGAAAAGGCATCATGAGGGTTGGACACTGATTGAGTTGTTGGTGGTTCTGATCATCGTGAGTGTGATGATGGGTTTGGTGGCTTGGCGTGTGAGTGCTTGGCGAACATCACAACAATCACAACGCTTTCACCGCTTGAGTGACACATGGCTTGCGATGTTACGCAGAGTCTCAGATCAAAATCTTTCCGTGAGATGTCGCTTGTCTGATGGTGGTTGGGCTTGTTGGTCGTGGAGCGTGGTTATGTCTGGCAAAACAAGGTGGTTGCCGTTGCAAGGGTTCCCTTGGCAGAGTAAGGCTTTTTGGCAGAAGAGTTGGCATTGGAGAGGGAGTCGCGTGTTGAGTATGCATGCTGATGGGCGTCATGATCCCGATGAGTTAATGCTTTGTCAAAAAAATCGTTGTTGGGCTGTGTTGTCTGCAAAGTGGGTGACGTTATGAAGCACCGTGGCATGACCTTAGTAGAAGTCTTAGTAGCTTGTGTCATAGCAGCTGTTTTGGGTGTGGGCGTCATGTTGTTTTTAAAACGCGACACGCACTTGCAATCACGCTTACGTGTGCATGAATGGTCTGATGTGGTGTTGGCGAGTACCAGTGCCTTAGCGCAGTCGAACGCCTTTGATGTATCATCGAAGCATCCTACGATGCGTGGTCATCTTGAAGAAGGCTACACAACATGGCGTTATCGTTTACGTTGGTTGAGGCACAGTGATCAAGGCGATCTTATTCAGGTGCAAGTGTGTGAGCAGGTTAGTTCATTGTGTTGGTCACGTCAGGTGATAAGGTGGCGTTATGCATCAACATAAAGGCATGACACTCATCGAGTGTTTGGTAGCTATTGCCATTGCAGCCGTGCTGGGGATGCTGTTGATGAGCATGATGAGGCACGTGTTGCGAAGCAAACAGCATCATGAACAAAGACACAAAAATGAGTTCCCCATGCATGATCTGGCTTTGCAGTTGGATCAAGATATTGCTGCTATGGTTCCGCGATCCGTTCAGTGGGCTTCGGGTGAGTGGAGTCCGGTCATCCATGTTGGCAATCAACAGTGGTGTTGGACAAGCATGCGTAACATCAATCCCAATGCGGCATCGCAAGAATCATCGTGGTATCGTGTCTGTTATGCACAGGAAGGATTAAATTTTCTGCGCTATGCATGGTTGCCTGGTGATGGGCAAGAGCATGCATCGGCACGCGTGACTCATCGATGGCATGGCATTGAGTCCGTTCGAGTGAGTTGGCCTGCAAAAGAGAAAGAAACGCATGATGCATTTTTTTGGCCGATGCTGTGGTCGTGGGAATTTGTTACAGACCATGGACGTTGGCAGAGTGTGCATCGTGTTCGTGTGTGGCCTAAGCCACTAACGAGTGAGCCATGAATTACCCAAAACAGCAAGGCAGTATTTTGCTCATGACTTTATTGTTGCTAGCGGTTGTGATGGCAATTATTGCAGGCATCGCTTTGTCAACGCGGCTTCGCATTCATGAAGCACATGAACAATCGCAAAGGCAGCAGATGCTTTCATTAGAGAGTGATGGTTTTGCTTGGGCGATGGAGCGAGTGTTGCATCTTGGTGATCAAAGCACATGGCCTTTGAATCATCGACTTAACAAGAGTGAGACTCACGCACAAATATGGGTGCAGCCTTTGGAGAATCGGCTCAATGCAAATGCATGGCTGCAGGCAGGGCCTTTACCTCAAGTGCTTTTAGGTAGTTGGCCTTTTGTGGGTGGTGATGCTAATGCGAGAGCATTAGGCCAAGCGATTTTAGCTAGGCGTCAACGAATGGGTTTGGATCACTCGGTGAAGAAGTCTAGCTTAAGCATGCAATCGCAGCGATGGTTGGATTGGCGAGCAGATTTACCGAGGCAGTCATGGCTAGCTTTGCAGCCTGTGATGACAGCGTATCCCCAAGCTGATGCTGGGATTCGGTTGGATCCTCGACTAATATCTGAGTCCTTGTTAACTGCCTTAGGTGTGAGTGAGGTGGACCAAGAATCGTGGTCCCGTTGTTTAACACAATCCAAAGAAGCCGATTCCTTTAAGCGCTCGAAAGGCTGTGCTTCAGAGCTATCGGTGTTAGCTTCTTTGTCTCCATCGTGGGAAAAAGCGTCGGTGTTTGTGATTACGGTGGTCACTGTGCAGGGTGATAAGCATCGTGCTGTACAGTGGTGTGTTCATGTTTCCCGTCATGGTAAAGCGTGGCAATGGGCGGTATTATGGCGCCACGTTGGTCTGTCTCAGTCTCTTTTTAAGGAATCCACATGACGGCTATTTATCGACTGGTTAAAAACAAAAACGATGCCTGGTGTGATGTAAACCCCAGAGGTGAGTTACGTGCTGTGCGGTCGTCAGTGCCTCAAAATCGAGCTGTGGATGATGCATGGTATGTTGCTTTGGATGGACGTTGTGTGCGTTCTTTTGATATCACCTTCCCTAAACGTGTGTGGGATGTGTTATCAGCTGCATTATTTGCTTTGGAAGGCTGTGCTTCGGAGCCAGTGTCGTCACAGAGTATGTGGTTGCAGTCGTGCACATGGTCTAAGCATGCGCGAGGTTTTGCGTTGTCCAAGACAGAATGGGCGAGCATGAAAAAACGGATGTTAGCTGTTCCTACTTTACCTTCAGGGGTTTTCCCGGACTATTTGTTTTTGCCGTGGCAGCCAGGTCAGATCACGATAGCTAAAGAAGGGACCTGGTGCCGTGTTCGATCAGGACTTGCGATGGGTTATAGCGTGAGCATGACGAGTGTATCGTTATTGTTAGAATCATTGGTAGCTGAGAATACCTTCGAGAATGTGCTGGTATATACTGATGATAGTTCGTTAGATTGGCAAGGGTTAACAGAGCTCGCGACGATGGTCTTCGAACAACAGGCGCCATGGCGGGTGGATAGTTTGCCTCGTTTAAGTAAGTGCCAAGATCGTTTAAGCCTGTCGCAACATGCTCGTGAGATTAAACGTAAAACACGAGAAGCATTAGCCACTTCAAAAGTGGGCCAAGCTGCGTGTGTTTTAGGTTTAAGTGTGTTGGGCGTGGCTTTTGCGATGGAGTTTTTTTTGTTGGTGGATAATCATCGTTTGCAAAACACCATGCAAGCCTGGTTACATCATCATGTATCTGCTAATCAACAAGCAGCTTTTTGGCATGGATCGTTAACGAGCCTCAATCATCTTATAGAGACACAAACAGAAGATCCGACTCTTTTTTTATTAGAGCGTTCGTCACGTTGCGCGCCAGCAGCTATTCAATCATGGATATGGTTGGGTGTCACAGCGACGCCTAAAGAGGTGCAATGGCGGTATCAACCTAAGATGCCATTGTCGTGGAAAAGGGTGAAAATGGCTTGGGCAAACTGTGCAAAACAAGCAGGCCTGCAGTGGCGAGTGCGTCAGCGCACAGAGCCGTTATCAGGGATCACGATTAGCATGGAGAAACACTCATGAAGGTAACATGGCGTGCTGTAGTAGCGTTTATGCTGTTAGCACTAGGAGTTTCTGTTGCTTTATGGGTGTCGTTGAACGAACACCAAGCTCAGCGCAGACGCTTATCGATGTGGGAACATAGTCTTCCTCATCATCAAGCACCGTGGTCAGTGCGGAAATGGAAACGTGTCTTAAAGCAATCAGATTTGCCTAGCCCTGCTTATGGTGTGACGCAAAAGACCATGACGCTCACCTGGTCTTCGGTGTCAGCACATGCACTGCTAGCCAAGTTTACTGAGTGGTTACCGCAGTCGGCTTGGCGTCTTGAGTGGTTTCATGCAGTGCCAGGAGACTCAGTAGTAGTAACACTGAAAAGAAAAACTCCGAACTCGGGTTCCTAGAACGCCTGGGTTGATTATACTATCATGGTAAAGCCATTTGAGAGGCTTAACTCCATGAATAAAAAAGTGTTTGTCTTAGAATCCTTACGAATCGCGCTTTTTTGCGTGGGCGTGACGCTGTTGGGTTTGTGTTTAGGTGTTGACCAGCACGCGGCTGTGATGATTTTTGTGCTCGCTGCCATGACTAGCACGGCCACGTTTCTACCCAAGCCTCGGCCCATGTCCTTTGTGCTGACAGCTAGTAGTTTGATGGTACTCTCGATTGTAGGCGGAGGTGTGTGTGGCTTTTATTTTCCCACGCTTGCGAAGGTTATCGGCACGATAGCGGCTATTTTAATTTTTTATTTCCCGAAACGCGCTTCGACAACGAGTGCCGCTGTGATCACGGTCGTGATGTTTTTTAGTTTTTCATCGCTGAGTTTTGATTGGGTGCACGGCCTTCAGTATTTGGGTTACGGGGTTGGCGTCGTTCTGCTCTCATGTTTGCTCCATCACGTCCTTGAAGGAAAAATATACACCAATCCCACCATTGATTTATCCGACGCTAGTTTGAGTAGTGTGCGAACAGCCTCCGTGGTGGCCATGGCTTTTGCTTTGGGTTGGGTGTGGTATTACTTATTGTATCGTTATTCGACAGTCGAGCATTTGTATTGGATAGCGGTCACTATTTTGGTGGTGATTCAGGGCTCGCAAGTCAGTACCATCAAACGGTCTATGCTTCGGATGCTAGTGAATATGGTGGGCGCCTTTTGTGTCTTGGCTTTGTTTGAGTTTACTGGTTGGCATTTATTCTGGTTAGATTTTGGCTTGGTCGTTCTCTTTTTGTTTGCTATTTTTGCCTTGGGTTTTTCCTATGTGGGCCGCACCTTCTTCATCGAGTTGTTTGTGCTGAGCATGATCCATATCATGGGTGAGTATCACAACGCTTTGGCTTACGATCGAGCCATCTTGAACTTGGTTGGGGGTTGTACAGTTATTTTCTCGACCTTAGTACTGACACCACTATTTAACCGATTGAAAAATAAGCGATTTTCAAAGCCTGTTAACTGAGCCTAAGATTGGGCGCGACAAGCTGATGTAAAATCAGTATGATGCACGCTGTATGCCAAACTGAAGATCCTACTGATGCCCGATTCAAGTGAATTCGATGATATTTCATTATCCTCAGATGATGAGGAAGCGAAGCCCCAACCCCAAACGTCACCTGCCAACGCTTCTCCAGTTGTTGTTCAGCAACAGCCCCAAGCTGAGATCAGAAGAGAAGAAGCTTCAGATTCAAATTGCCTGCTGATCTTGGGTTTTATTGCTTTAGCCTTTGCACGCTTTTTATATCGGGCAGCAGGAACCTTAAGCTCTATGTCGGTGTATTATTTTACCACTTGGAGTAGCCTGCAGTTTTTGATTGAGAAAATGGGTTTTGGGGACAGTCAAGTAGCTCAAGATTTGGTTTTTGCGTGGATGACCATTTGGACCATCAACTTTATTGTGTTTTCTCCCATCAATGGCATGGCAAGCAAGCAATCCATCACGGGTAGTATCACGGCGCTCAATGAAGAAACGGATGTTTTTTTGTTTAAAGAGGTACGCGATCAAACACCTGGTAAAAAAGTCATGGCAGGTTTTACTTGGGCTGTGTATAGCATGCATCGATTGTATTTGGCTGCAGGTGTGACACGTACCATCCTGAACATGTTAAGTCAGTTAATTTCCCCAGATGGCTTAGTCAATGATATCGGCAACATAACAACGCCTGCTTATGTTCCTCCAGAAAATGACGTGCAAACCTGGGGAGTGAGCATAGGTTTAGTGGGCACGGTGATTATTTACGTGCAGACAATGTGTCTTTGGTCTGGCCCGAGTTTGGTGAAGAAGTTGTTGTTTTTCTTGTATCGTTGTGTTGACTGCTGTGGTAGGAAAAAGCCTGCAACGATTGATGATGTTAGTGATGATAAACAAGCCATCGAAATGACAGAAATAGCAGAAGATCAAAAAAAGTATGTTGCTATTGATGTTTCTCCAGAAGAGAAGCCTGAAGTAATTGAGCCGCCGAAACCAAAGACGTGTCTAGCTAAGTTAGCTCGGGAAGAAAAAGAATTAAATGATAGAGGGTTTCAACTTGAAGTAGTGTCACCGGGTCAGGAATCCTATGCAGCCATGGGCTGTTTGATGGCAGCGCGTTGGATAGAGCGAGTGATCGTAATTATCAGTGAAGTGTTAGACTATGCGGGTTCTGTAGGTACCTTATTGGATGAAGTGTTTGAGCATTTTGGTTTTGTGGGTGAAGACGCTGATCGATTGGGTTTGGGCATTGCGTTTTGCTTTAGTGCTGTTACGGTCGTTGTCACAACCCTTTTTATTATCCATTGCCAAGAACCCATTCCTTTAACACGTTATTTCTCAAAAGTACTGTGTGGTTTGTGGTGTGTGAATCAAAAACCAAACAAGCAAGAAAAAAAGAGTGCTAAGAAAAAACAAGCATCGCGTGGCGTGAAAATTGTTAGTGGGGCTGTGTCAACTATTTTTGGTTTAACACGTGCTAGCAAAGTGTTTTTTAAAAGTTACATTTTGGTGGCTGATGGCAGGGGTGGAGAGGTGCATTTAGGTGAAGGATGGGTGCCTGATAACTTGGCCAATGTGCTTGCGTGGATGTATTTATCAAACGGTGGTGTGATTACCTTATCCGTAGCTCATGGTGTTTTGACTGTACTGGCAAAAGCCGTGAATGCTTACAGTGAGTTGAATGCTTTAATGGCAGAAAAATGTGGTCGATCCAGAGTTGGTGGGGCAGATGATAAGCCAGCTCCCAAAGCCATCACTGAGGCTTTGGTTGAGGGAAGAGATGACAATAGTTCACTCCCCCAAGCTTAGCACCCATGTGTTTTTTCCTTTTGTAAGGCGCACGTGCGTGGCATCGATGATGGTGATGCTGCCGTGACTGGCCCATGTCCCATGGTTTTGGATTTCCTCATCGCCTTTTGATGTGTGCACGAGCAGGCTGCTTTGTTCAGGATGTGCTTGATCGAACAAGATGCCGGTGATGGTTTTAGCAAGCGGATTATTGGGGATTGCTTTGGGCGTTGCTGGAAAGGGGTTATACACAAGGGCATGATGATGGAGTTGTGCTATCGGTGTGGTTTGAGAGAGGCTGTGCCATAGCCAAGTAAGCACGCTTATCATGATAAAGGTTGTGATTAAGATGAGGGAGTGCTTGGTGGTGTTTTTAGTGTTTTGGTTCATGTGCCATGCCTCAGAAAGCTTCGTTTATTCATACAGTAAGGGCTAAAATGTGTCAATGTTTAACCTAAAGTTGCATAAAAAACCATCATTTCTGTGTGTTTTTCTGGAAAAGGGTGTTATACTCCGTCTTCCGTATTGATCGGAGTATTGAGATCATGTCTCTAGAGACTTCAGCCTTCCCTGAGCCACCTAAGTACCAACAGGTCAGTTATTTGAAAAGTGCTTTGTTAAACAAGGACTTGCCAACTGACTCTGGTATTGAGGTAGCCTTCATTGGTCGCTCAAACGCAGGTAAATCCAGCGCTTTAAACGTGCTGACCGGCATTAAAAGCTTGGCCCGTACGAGTAACACGCCTGGTCGTACCCAAATGATTAACTTCTTCACCTTAGACAGTGAACGTCGCTTGGTGGATTTACCAGGTTACGGTTACGCGAAAGTGCCACCGACGGTGAAAAAGCGTTGGGAAACTCACGTAAATCACTACTTGGAAAACCGAGAGTCTTTGAAGGGCTTGGTCGTGATTGTGGATGTACGCCATCCTCTTAAGGACTTGGACCGACAAATGATCCAATGGGCGGCGAGTTGCGATTTACCTGTTCATGTCTTGCTTTCTAAGCGTGACAAGTTGAGTCGACAGCAGGCGAATAAATCGTTGAAAGCCGTATGTCAAGAACTAGAAGGCTTGTTGGATAGTGGTCAGGTGACTGTGCAACTGTTTTCAGCTGTGGATCGAACGGGTGTGGATGAGCTCATTAGTTTGTTAAACAGTTGGTTCTGTGATTGCGATGATTGCATCATGGACGAAATGGGTGAGATTTTAACGGCCGAGTAGGTTATGGTGTAGATGTTGGGTCCCCACACCAACACGTCCCACCTTGGATCCCCAGCGGATTCGCTAGCGCGAACCGGGGGAAGTGTAGGAAGGCCGGATTCGCTAGCGCGAACCGGGGGACGTGCAAGAAGGTCGTCGCTGACACGAACCGGGGGACGTGAAGGAGTAAGGAGTTGCCTATGAACTCACGACGTCTCATGGGGCGAACCTATCAAAAGTACCAAAGCTCCGACTGGGCCTTGCCCAATGGTTGGGATTTGCTCGCTGCTGTGATCGTGATTCTGGCGTTGTTGGCATTAGGCTGGGGAGCCAGTCATATGGCTGGGCATTTTGCTTTAGGCCAACGTATGACTATCAGCTTGAAAGCGAGTCATTTACCGTACTATGCGTTGCGTACGATGATACGCATGCTGATTGCTTTGATGTGTTCCTTGTTGTTTACATTCACTATTGCTACGTGGGCGGCTAAAAGCCGTCATGCAGAGCGCATCATCATTCCACTGATCGATGTTTTACAGTCAGTGCCCGTGTTGGGTTTTTTATCCATTACCGTGGTTGGCTTTATCGTTTTGTTTAAAGGCAGCATGCTCGGACCGGAATGTGCCGCTATTTTTGCTATTTTTACCGCACAAGTGTGGAACATGGCTTTGAGTTTTTATCAGAGCTTAACCAGCGTGCCTAAAGAATTGGTGGAAGCCTCGCATATGTTTCAGCTCTCAGCTTGGCAGCGTTTTTGGCGAGTTGATGTCCCCTTTGCTATGCCTGGTCTTTTGTGGAACATGATGATGTCAATGTCTGGCAGTTGGGTATTTTTGGTAGCATCCGAAGCATTTACCGTCGCTAATCATAGTGTCACTTTACCTGGCATAGGCTCTTATATTGCGCTTGCAATTCAGCGTGCTGATACGCATGCGATTTGGCTAGTGATCACAGCCATGTTCGCTGTGATTTTGTTGTACGATCAATTGATCTTTCGACCGTTGGTAGCTTGGTCAGAAAAATTTAAAGTGCAACACAGCGCGTCTGAGGTGGAACCTGAATCGTGGGTATTGAATTTGTTTCAGCGAGCTCGCTTTTTTCAACGCGTGGGTTCTTTCTTAAGTCGCATTAGCGACAGGTTTGTGAATACACGCATTTTTAGAAGGCGCCCACAGGCGGTAGCAGTGACGAGTCCTTTGCCGATTCGCTTGTGCATTACCGTGTTAGTGTACGTCGGTTTAGCGCTCTTATTATTAGAGGGCACGTATCGACTGTATGGGTTTTTATCGAGTGCGCTCACGTGGTATGACGTATGGCATGTGGTGTACTTGGGGGCGGTTACGTCTGTTCGTGTGTTTGCGGTGATTCTGATTAGCTCCCTCATCTGGATTCCGATCGGTGTTTGGATTGGTCGTAGCTCAAAAGCTGCTTCTTACGTGCAGCCTATTGCTCAGTTTCTTGCAGCTTTCCCCGCAAACTTGCTGTTCCCAGTTGTGACGGCATTGATTATTCATTACCAGTTAAATGTTAACATTTGGACGTCGCCGCTGATGATTTTGGGAACGCAGTGGTACATTTTATTTAATGTGATTGCTGGTGTGATGGCTCTTCCTAGCCACCTGTACGATGCAATGGGTACCTTGGGTGTGAAAGGTTGGTTGCGTTGGAAGCGTTTTATTTTGCCGGGTATTTTCCCCTATTTTATTACAGGCGCCATAACTGCTGCAGGAGGTGCGTGGAATATTAGCATGATTGCTGAAGCGGTAGAGTGGGGTAAAACACATTTGTATGCAACAGGGATTGGTAGCTACCTAACGCAAATGTCACAGCAAGGTCATTTTCGACACTTAGTTTATGCCATCATTATCATGTCGGCGTATGTGCTGTTGTTTAATCGACTTGTTTGGGGGCCTTTGTATCGCATGGCCACACAACGTTTTCAAATTCGGTAAAGGGAGATCATCATGAGCAAAGAACATAGACGTCCCCCGGTTCGTGTCAACGAATCCGCTGGGGATCCATCCTCCTCACGTCCCCCGGTTCGTGTTAACGAATCCGCTGGGGATCCAAACCCTATCATCTCCGTCACCAATTTACGCAAAACCTTTAACAAACCACGTGTGAGTGAGTTGTTGGTGTTAGACCATATGAACTTTGATATTTATCCTGGTGAGGTGGTTGCGTTGTTAGGACGGTCAGGTTCTGGTAAATCCACCTTGCTACGTATCATTGCTGGTTTGATCCCGCCTACTTCAGGTAAAGTTGTTTTTTGTGGCAAGCCCATTCATGAGCCTATTCCAGGTTTAACCATGGTGTTCCAAAACTTTGCCTTAATGCCTTGGTTGACAGTCTTGGAGAATGTAGAGCTCGGTTTGGAAGCGCAAGGTGTTCCTAAAGAAGAGCGACGAACACGTGCGTTAGCTGCGATTGATGTGGTGGGTTTGGATGGTTTTGAATCGGCTTATCCCAAAGAGTTATCTGGTGGTATGGCGCAACGAGCTGGCCTTGCGCGTGCCTTGGTCGTGGATCCTGAGGTGTTGTTGATGGATGAGCCTTTTTCTGCCTTGGATGTGTTGACCGCTGAAAACTTGCGTAGCGATCTTGTGAATATTTGGCAGTCGAAGAAAACAAACATTAAAAGTGTGATTATCGTGACGCATAACATTGAAGAAGCGGTTGTATTGGCCGATCGTATTTTGGTGTTTGCGCATGATCCTGGTTACGTACGATCTGAATTAGCAGTGGATATGCCTAGACCACGTGATACTGAGTCAGCTGAGTTTCGTCAACTGGTGGATGATGTATACGGATTGATGACCACATCGCTGGTTAAAACCAAGGAGCGAGATCGCTTCGACACCATTGATCACTTCTATCGTTTGCCGAAGGTGACCATTTCAGAAATGATGGGCTTTCTAGAAACGGTGGCTGCACACAGCGAGTCAGGACGTGTTGATTTGCCTGAACTGGCAGAAGCCTGTTTGCTTGAGATCGATGACATGTTCCCTATTACTGAAATGTTGGAAATGATGCAGCTTGCAATGGTGTCAGAAGGGGATATTAGTCTGACGAAAACCGGTTCCAATTTGGTGAAAGCAGACATGCTGCATCGAAAGCAACTTTTTGCTGGACACTTGTTGTCGCATGTGCCATTGGCGCAGTTTATTCGCCAAACATTGGACCAGCGTGAATCCCATGTGGCGAATGAAGAGCACTTCTTAGATATCTTAAAGCAACACTTAAGTGCTAAGGTAGCTGAGGATGTGTTGACGACAGTGATCGACTGGGGGCGTTATGCGGAGATCTTCTCGTACGATTATAATGCTGGGGTACTAAGTTTAGAGAATCCGACTTAAATTCGCTTTTAAGGTTTGGCATCAGGGTTAATGTGATCTATACTGTGGCTTACTTAGCGTGTTGTGAAGCAAAAAATTAAAGATATTTTTTGACGTATCCCTTAAGTCACTGAACGCTTGCGTTTGATGTCCATTAGTGGGTAATAAGAATCGTGTTTTTACTGCTAACAGACGCTCTATTCGACTTAAAACTAGTAAAAGAAGGAAATCTCATGCAAACGGGTATCGTTAAATGGTTTAATGCAACAAAGGGTTATGGATTTATTGTGCCTGACGATGGTGGCAATCATGTATTTGTTCACGTTAGTGAAGTCACTAAGGCTGGTTTAAGAGGGCTTGATGAGGGCCAGAAGGTCTCATTTGAAGTGGTTGAAAATAGAGGCAAAACAGCCGCAGCAAATCTTCAGCTTATATAGGGCTGTTACCTACCCACAAGCAGTGTGGAGAGGTGTTGTTGTTTGAGTGCTGTTTGAATGGGTTTGGCCGCAGTTGCTGAACCATAGGGCCCAAGAAGGACACGTAATAAGTTAGGGTGTTCTTTGTTTAAAGGCTCAAAGTGAAGGTCCTTGTTGTACGCAACAAGTAACTGTTCCACTTGTTTGGTGTTTTTGATTTTAATGAAGCTGCCCACCTGTAAATAAACGTGCTTTAGCGGTTCTGGGCTTGCGTCATCATCGTAGGCAAAGCGTACTTGCTTGTTTAAGGTGTCATCTAAGTTGGGTGCTAAGGCATGAAAGCGAAAGAGGGGTGAGTTTGTCTGTTGCTGTGCTCCGTGAGACCAGCGAGACATGAGGTCTGCACCAATCACGGGTAAACATAAAACAGCAGCGAAAACGGCCAGCGCGCGAATGCGTTTTTTTCTTTTTTGTGCAATCGCATACATGGACGGTTTTGCGTAGTCCGCTGGTGTCATCACTGCTTGGCCTGTTTTTTCTTCACGTGTCGGGTCACCGCTTTGTGAGCTTTAGGCGTCACCTTTGTTGTCACCGGGGCTTTGATAGTAGGTGATGGTAGCCATTTTAGGGGGTGCTTCAAGTGGTCTTTCGTCATAAAGTACCATTGTTCATTTTCTAAGAGCACATGAAATGAGACCCGTCTTTCATCGACTTTTATGGCGCCTTGTGATGCCCATTGAATGGTTTGTGCGTAAGCTGCTTTCTCAGCTGCTGTCGCAAGTTGTGCGTTAGTCACGGTTGGGTTAAGTGAGTGATGTTTAAAATACAGTTCACGTTTTTGCTTAGATACCAAATACTGAGTTAGTAGACCTAAGAATGTTTTTTGAGGTAAGTCAGCTTCTAAGTGCAGTGTCAGATGCTTCATCGCGTAATTGGCAGGGTTTTTATCTTTGCTAGAAGGTAAAGACACAGAACCACTAGCGTGAATGGGGCCTTCGCTGGAGCTCATAGAGAGTTTGTTTAACTGCACACTCGCGCCATGCTTGAGCAGGTTACCCATCATGAGATACAGGGCTAAGAACTGCTTGGGTGTTTGCTTGTGGCCAAATTGCGGCAGTTGGTCTAGGAGTTTATTCAGTGCTGGCGCGTAAACGTCTTTGATGGAGAAAGCCACGGCAATTTTGCGAGCAGGGAAAGTGGGTGAGCTAAGGCGCGATGCGTGTAACAAGTAGTTCATATCGATGAGCTTTCCGTTACGTAGTTTTTCCACCATCCCGGTGAGGTTTTTTGCTTCCCAGATACCAATGTTTGGAAGGCTGACATAGAGTTGTTTCGCTTGTAGCAAGGTTTTGGTGTTGTGAGCATCCTCTTCTTTGTGGTCGAAGCTTGTGTAGGCAAGATTGGAGCCAGATATTTTTTGCAAAGGTTCGTGTGCGCTTGTTGGGACGTTGGAGACATCGAAAGAACCAGCAGCTAAGGAATATTGATGAGAGTTTTCTCGATCTGTGCGGTGGTATACAACGTGATGAGCTTGGATGGCTTCCTCATTGAGTACAATGTCGATGTGGGGTGCTAGCAAGTGTGTGCGCACAGCAGAGGTGACTAGAGTGCTTGCAGCAAAGGGGGCATGCTTGCCAGCATTTTTGGTACCAATCCAAGCAAAAGCCAAGCGCAATCCTTTGCCAGGCACACGCAAGACGGGTCCTGTATGAATGGTTTGGTGAAGAATGAGGGGGTCGCTGTCTTTACTCAAAGTGATTGCGATAGTGGCATGGCTGGAGAACCAGCCCCAGTGGTAGTCCTGTAGTGAAATGGCAACGTGCTCCCGTTCAGCAGCCCGTTTTAAGAGAGTGGGGTAGTAGTTGTGAGCAAAAAATAAACCTACACCCATGGGGACCAAGGTGACCAGTAAAACAACAATAAGAAGTAGACCTAATAAAGTATTGCGTAATCGTCTCATGATAACTGACCTGTTGGTAGTGAAGCCCATCGAGCAGTGTATCAGGTCTGTCAACTTTTGAATGTAAGAAAAAAACGATTCTAAACGTTACATATTGTTACGTAATGAAGCACGGCAGACATCCTCTTGATATACACGAGAGTTATGATGGGCATAGTTCAATGACTCAACGAGGAGTGTAGACATGACCACAAATTCAACACTTGGTACGATGCACACAGTTTTACCAGCTACGTTACGAGCCGCTAACCGCCCTGATTGCGCGTGTTTTTTGATGGTTCAGTTTGCTGGTGAGCCTTTAAGAGAGAATGATGGCGATGCGTGGATTCGACAGCAGCCCTGTGGCGTGAAGCAGGCAAGTATTTTTAAGAATCCGTTGTCTGAGATGGCTATCGAGTGTGCTTCGGAGATTTTTGCACTAGAAAATGTATCCGCCGGTGAAGGTGCTTTAGGTCATGTTGCGGTGTCAGCGGTTGAGCAAGGCGAGTCTGTTGTTTCAGCAAAAGTGAGCTCTGATGAAGGTAATAGCGAGGGTGCTAATCAACACATTGAATCGCATGAATCCAGTGACCTGAAAGCAGCAGTTTTGAGCTCTGAGGAGCCAGCTGTTCAGGATGGGTTGGATATGAAGGATGGTAATGAAGACGGCAGCGAAGATGAGGACGAAGAAGAGGAGTGTTGTAACGAGTCTGATCAGGAGGGAGATACGATGCCATGTGCGATGGGTTGAATGTCACACCAACACATCCACCATCCATCTCCCCTTGGTCTCCATAAGCTAAGGAGTTAATAACGGTAAGTCCCATTGGGTTGTCATCCCTTTGAAAAAAGGGATCCAGTTATATTATTTGCTTGCGAAGCAAGCACTTTCAGGCGTTCAATGAACGCCTGAGTGAGCGGGCTGTGCCCGCATTAAATGCAACTGGTTTCCTGCTTTCGCAGGAATGACAGCGGAAAGGGCAAGGCAATTGCTGAAAAGCACGATAACCTCGAAGTATGCCATTTAATCACTTTGCGGTAGCGAGGCCCTAGCGAACTTGATTAAACAGCCCGAATTGGTACAATAAGTACCATTGTGTGACTAACTATTAAGAGGAGTTTATCTCGATGTCTATGAAACGTTTTTCAGCCTTAGCGCTTGTTTTTTCAGGTCTTTTTTCTGTTGCGCTAGCCGAACCTGTGCAAACCACTGACTTGCATGTGGTTAATGCGAGTACGGATGCAAGTGTGACTTTCAAAGGTCAGTCTATTGCCCCAGGTACAGGCAATTACGGCGGTGTTACGGATAAAGAAGATGTTACTGTTTGCGCTAACGATGAGTGTCACACACTGACCGTGCAGGATCTTCATCAAACCTGTATTGGCACCGAATCGGGTAGTTCATGGCGTATTGATCTGCTAGACAACGGTACAAAAGTAGGTAGTCTTTGCGCGCTAGCAGAAAACGACGACGACCCGTACTACAGCTCTGTTGACGTGACCTTAACGATCCAGCAAAGCTTTGACACCTATTCTGCTGTATTCTCATCTGGTTCTTCTAGCGTAACTGATGTAGTTTATAAGGGTGATGCTTGAGGCTTTAAGGAAAGGCTTTTGGTGTTTCGCTTGTATTGATGTATGTGCTTAGTACCGTCATTCCGTTTATTAGGATGATGATTAGATGGTGTGATCCGTAATGCAACAATATCTAGTTAAAAATTGAAGTATCAGAGGACTATTCGTGTCAGAGATAGAAAAAAAATCATTACTGGTCGTTGATGACGATCCAGATATTCGTCAGCTCTTAAGTGAGTTCCTAACGCAGCATGGTTATGTGGTTCATATGGCCAAAGATGGCAAAGCCATGGCTGAGCAATTAGTGCAGCATAGTGTTGATATGGTCATCTTGGACATCATGATGCCAGGGGAAGATGGTATTTCACTCTGCCGACGTTTGCGCGCTGAATCCACGATGCCTATTCTCATGCTAACTGCGATCACAGAAGATGTAGAGCGTATTTTAGCCTTGGAAATTGGGGCAGATGACTACCTCAGCAAGCCATTTAACCCCCGGGAGTTGTTGGCGAGGATCAAAGCCATTTTAAGGCGAACTGAAAACGTACCATCCAATAACGACCGGCCCAAACAAAATGTGTTTCATTTTGATGGCTGGCAACTGGATGAATCCAAGCGACAGCTCTTGTCGCCTGATCAGGTGGAAATCACGATCAGCACAGGTGAATACTCGCTATTGCAGGTGTTTTTGCAGCACCCTCAAGAAGTGCTGAGTCGAGATCGCTTACTTACCTTAACCAAAAACCGAACAGCTGAACCCTATGATCGCAGCATCGATATTCAGGTCAGTCGTTTGCGTCAAAAGTTAGAAGCAGATCCTAAACAACCGGAGATGATTAAAACAGTCCGTGGAGGAGGTTACATTTTGGCTGTGGATGTGCGTGTACAACCTCGGAACGTCTAATGGGCATTCAGTGGGAGCGCTTTTTGCGTAAATTAACAGGCGGCACCGCGTTGATTGTGATGGGTTCGCTGGTGTTCGTGCACTTGATGCTGATGATTTTTTATGTGCACGGTAACCGCTTAGCTAGGCATGCCATTCAGCGGGATGCGGTGATTCAAAAAATTGCTAACATCATTAATTTGGTTAAGGTAACCCCTGTCACGAATCGCGAATCAGCTTTGGAGGCCCAGCCAGATCCTTACGTGAAAGCAAGTATCTCCTCTCAACCTTTGCATCAACTACAGTTTCGTAGCATTTCGATTTGGGACATTTTACACGCGCTTCGGAAGCAGGAAGATGATTTTTCTGTTTCCATTCAGCTTCTCCCTAGACAATGGCTAAACATTAGCGCGACAGTGGTGACACACTTTGTTAGTTTGCAGTTGATGCTGCTTGCGATTGAAGTGCTGGTGATTAGTGCGCTCTTTTTATCGGCATGGTCGGTGAATCGCTTAACAAAACCTTTAGAAGATTTTCAAAAGGCAGCTTTGGCTTTTGGTGAGAATTTAACGTCGCTACCAGAAGAATTTAAGGGTCCTGCGGTCGTTCAAGATGTGGTTACGGCTGTTAAGACCATGCAAGAGCGTATCGCTAGTTTGTTACATGATCGAACGAAGATGTTAGCTGCTATTTCACATGATCTACGGACTCCTATTACACGAATGACCTTACGCGTTCAGCTGATGGAGGAAGGGCCACTTCGTGAAAAGTTATTAAAAGAGCTGGAAGAGATGAGCCTCATGATTAATGAGACTTTGGCTTTTGCCCGGTCAGATAGCCAGCAAGGGGAGACACAAAAAGTAGACATAGTCTCTATGTTACAATCTATTTGTGATGGTCAGCGCGATTTGGGTTTTGCGATTGATTTTTCCTGTGCTGAGCAGCGTTTAGCATGCGAGGGTCGTCCGATTGCTTTGCGGCGAGCATTCACAAACTTGATAACCAATGCGTGTCGGTATGGGGATCAAGTGACGGTAGAGACGTTACGCCGTGACGAATACGTGTGCGTGCGTGTTCTAGATAATGGTCCTGGCATTCCAGATGATGAGCTAGAAGCAGTGTTTAAACCGTTTTATCGTTTGGAAAAGTCGCGCTCTCGTGATTCGGGCGGTGTTGGTTTAGGCCTTGCAACAACCCGTGATATTGTGGCAGCTCATGGCGGCACGATCACCTTGAGTAATCGCGAAAAGGGTGGATTGCAAGCCATGGTTTTGTTGCCTTTTGTTCGAATCAAACAGGATGGGTCGGAATGAGTCAAGTTTCGCGAATAACGCCGAGCGTTATCACAGTGAGTCTCTTGTTTGCTGCTTTTTTGATACTCTCAAACCTAACGGCGTTTAAATTGGTGCAGTATGCTCATCTCATCTTTCCAGCCGGATTAGTTTTTTTCCCCATCACCTATATTTTTGATGACATTCTTACGGAAGTGTATGGCTTTAAAGTCAGCCGTCGAATCATTTGGTCTGCATTGCTTGCCAACATCGTGGTGATGTTGGGCACGTGTGCAACAGTGTATTTGTCACCCTCACCGTTTTGGCACGATCAACAGGCTTATGCAACCGTCTACCAAGCTGTGCCACGAACATTTTTGGCGTCTATAGTCGGTTATTTGTCTGGGGAATTTGTTAACTCCATGTTGTTAGCACAGTTGAAGGTCCGTTTCTCTGGTCGATATCTCTGGTTGCGTTTTATTGTTAGCACAGCTATAGGTGTGGGGATTGATACGATACTCTTTTCACATGTTGCTTTTTGGGGATTAATTCCCTACAGAGTCATCTGGAGTATCATAGGAACAATGTATGGTTTGAAGTTGGCTTATGAAATTGTAGTGACACCTATTACGTATAAGGTATCTAACGCCCTTAAGCGAAAAGACAACATAGACCATTACGATACGAATACAGCGTTTAATCCGTTTTCGTTGTCTTTAGATTGAATGTTAGTTGGTGGTATGCCGAAAAGTGTCTCTAAAACAAGGGTTGTAGCGACAATATATGTCGCTAAACAAAGGTTACTTACGACAACGAATGTCGCTAAACAAAAGATAAATAATAATACAGTTTGGTGACAGGGCTTCTTAGTCATTAAAAATCAATGGGTTATGTTCGTCACCTATCATGAGTGAGCTCAATTTCATTAGTAGGACGTGCTTGGTCAGAATAGATTGAGAGCGCAGGCTTGCTCTTTTGGGGTAAGATGCCTAAAATAGGGAGTATAGATCCCTATTTTGGCACAAAATAGAGAGTATAGGTCACTAATTTAGAGATTCACGATGGGTATTCCGGTAGAATTTAAGCGATATTTGGAGATAAACCTCCCCCAAAGGCAGTCGGCTTTTTTATGGGGTGCGCGAAAAACGGGGAAGTCTTTTTACTTGAAGCGGCGCTTCCCAAGTAGCGTGGTTTACGACCTCTTAAACACGGAAGTCTATTGGCGTCTCTTGGAAAAACCGCAGAGCTTACGAGAAGACGTGCTGGCTATGTCCCAAGAGGAGTTGGGGCATCCAATTATCATCGATGAGATTCAAATGGTGCCGCAGTTATTAAATGAGGTGCATTGGTTGATTGAAAACACCGATGCGTCGTTTCTTTTGTGTGGATCTAGCGCAAGAAAGCTGAGGCGTGATGGGGTTAATATGCTGGGTGGCAGAGCTTGGCGTTATCAATTTTATCCATTGACTTACTCAGAAATTCCAAACGTTGATTTACTAAAAGCTTTATCACGCGGTTTGATTCCATCGCATTATACAGCGATCAATTGGGGCAAATCCATCAAGGCTTATATCAGAGATTATTTGACGGAAGAAATTAAGGCTGAAAGTTTGGTTCGGAATCTTGTTGCATTTTCACGTTTCCTCAAAGTAGCGGCCCATTCGAATGGTGAGTTGATTCATTATACGAATATTGCTCAAGATTGTGGGGTCGATAAAAAAACGGTTAAAGAGTATTATCAGATTCTTGTGGATACTCTCCTGGGGTATTTTGTTTATCCATATAAAAAGCAGAGTAAGCGAAAAGATCTTGTTGCCATGCCAAAGTTTTATTTTTTTGATATTGGCGTAGTTAATGGTTTAGCTTCACGCCGATTAACTGATCTTAATGGCATGATAGCAGGTTTATCTTTTGAGCATTACATATTGATGGAAATACAAGCTTATATTGGGTTAAACGATTTGGATCATGATGTTCATTTTTGGAGAACTCACTCAGGGTTAGAGGTTGATTTTGTTGTGAGTGATGCCGATGTGGTTGCGATAGAAGTTAAGATTGGTTCGACTGTTCGCCAGTCAGAGTTGAAGGGGTTGGTGGACTTCACCATGAAAGAGAATCCTGTGAGATCTTTAGTTGTGTGCCAGGCTCCCAGAAGGCGTTTAATTGAGTTGCCCGATGATAAAGTCATTACTGTATTGCCATGGGAAGAGTTTTTACAAATGTTGTGGCGCGGTGACATTTTGTGAGAGTGTCTCTTATTGGAGCTGAAAATCTGTGGGATCACGGTAAAAATCCCGGTATTTAGAAAAAGCATTAAGTGAGATGCTGGGGGTTGGTTATCACTAACGGATCCCTTAAACCTTTATGTCAGTAGAACATTACATTGCATTATCGCTCACAGAGAAACTAGGTCCACGTCGAGTGGCAAGCTTGCTATCAACGCTCGGTCCTGTGAAAGCAATCTTTGCCTTGAGCGAACAGCAATGGCAGGGATTTGGCTTTCCCGAAGGTATGCCTCGTCGCTTAGTGCAACCTGATGATAAACGAGTACAGCATGCTATGGCTTGGGAGGCGGTTACTGATCAAGCTCACATACTGACTTGGGATAGCAAGCACTATCCTTCTTTGTTACGAGAGATTGCTGATCCGCCGCTGTGTTTGTATGTACAAGGGAATGTAGCAGCATTGTCGCTTCCTTTACTCGCAGTGGTTGGATCGAGGAGTGCGACGTCAATAGGACTTAGGAAAGCGCAAGAGTGGTCTTGTGCCTTGGGTGAGCTGGGCGTCGGTGTGGTCAGTGGATTAGCTTTGGGTATTGACGGGGCGGCACATCGAGGGGCTTTGTTGGGAAATGGTCTAACGGTTGCGGTATTGGCCACGGGCGTTGATGTTATTTACCCAGCGTCTCATGCTTCTTTAGCTGAGTCTATCCTCGCCCAGTCGGGTGTGTTAGTCAGCGAGCAGGCCTTAGGAGTAACGCCTGCACGAGCGTTATTTCCCAGGAGGAATCGTATTATCAGCGGCTTATCGTTGGGCACTTTGGTGATTGAGGCGGGGCTTCGAAGTGGTTCATTAATAACGGCTAGTCAGGCTCTCACCCAAAATCGGGAAGTGTTAGCGATGCCTGGCAGTGTCGATAATACAGTGTCTAAGGGCTGTCATGCTCTCTTACGGGAGGGTGCAGCTTTGGTTGAGTCTGTGGAAGATATTATGCTATCCATCACTTCGCTATGCCAAAAATATAACTTAGATCCATGCCCTGCCGGATAGATCTCCTTGATTTTTATTGAGAATTTGGGTGACTGAAGCTCGATGTCTTGGAGTCATAACTCCTGGAGTAAGGCAGTTTTGATGGACTATTTCTGAGGGCGTCAATAGGTAAGGGGCCCATGGTGTCTTGCGGGGGATATGATTTTGTTACTCACAGTTGCATTAAAAGTAGGCACGATGTATATAAGGCGTTGGCAGTTGAGTGCAATGAGGGTGCTCATGAAAGATACAAAGCTTCTTTTGCTCTTGGTGCATATTATCAAGCATCACACTAACGAGCAGGGAAAGTTAGACCCTTCCTACGATGACCTATTGCTTGAGCTTGAGGAAGAAGGTTTCCGACAAAGCCAGGTTAAAGAAGCCTTGGATTGGTTAGAAATTTTGGCATCTCGGCGAGATGCCTTAGGAAAGCTCGAGCTAGCTTCGAGTTCCACGCGAGTGTTTAGCGACCTTGAGCGGCAGGTTTTAGGCCATGCAGGGTGCAATTACTTGCTTTCGCTAGAGAATATGAATATTTTAAATGCGGAGACCAAGGAGTTGGTAATCGATCGTGTTCTCGCTCTCCAAGAGGAAGGGGTCAATGAATACCTTATTCAATGGGTCACGTTGGTTGTGTTATACGGTTATCCCCAGCACACCCACGCGCTTAAGCGCATGGAGTTGTTGGTTTATGACGAATTTGAAGGTATGCATTGATGGCGGAAAGCGCATCTGGACAAACGTTGGTGGTGGTAGAGTCACCAGCTAAAGCGAAGACTATAGAAAAGTACTTGGGGAAGTCATACCGTGTGTTGGCGTGTTATGGGCATGTCCGGGATCTTAAACCTAAAGGTGGAGCCGTTGTCCCTGAAGATCATTTTGCGATGCACTATGAGCCTATTGAGAGAAATGCTAGGCATGTAACGACCATCCGAAAAGCGTTGTCGCGTGCTGACAATTTGGTACTTGCCACTGACCCGGATAGAGAGGGTGAGGCTATTGCATGGCATTTGCGTGAGTTGTTGGATGGAAGCAAAAGCTTAAAAAATAAAACGGTGAAGCGAGTTGTGTTTCATCAGATTACAAAAAAAGCTGTCTTGGATGCCATGGCTAATCCGCGGGATTTGTCGATGGATTTGGTTCAGGCGCAGCAAGCACGTCGTGCATTAGACTATTTGGTAGGGTTTAACCTGTCACCTTTGTGTTGGAAGAAAATTAGACCCGGCCTATCGGCGGGTCGTGTGCAATCTCCAGCTTTGCGCATGATTGTGGAGAGAGAGTTAGAAATTCAGGCATTTAAGCCTGAAGAATATTGGACAATTCACGCTAATGCGAAAGCAGACAAAAAGCCTATCAAGGGTAAGCTTCAGATTTTATCAGGGGAAAAGCTTCAGCAATTCAGCTTGACCACCGAAGAGCAAGCGAGCGCGGCTGTCAGTACTATCGAAGCCGCAGCAAAGGGTATGTTACGTGTTGATAAAGTCACCAAGAAGTCACGTAAACGACATCCAGCAGCTCCCTTTATCACGTCGACATTGCAACAAGAAGCTGCTCGGAAACTGGGTTTTTCAGCACAAAAAACCATGCAGATTGCTCAGCAGCTGTATGAAGGTATTGCGATTGGTTCTGATACGGTCGGTCTTATCACGTATATGCGTACAGACTCTGTGAGCATTGCGCAAGAAGCGCTAACCGAGATTCGAGAGTGTATCGTGTCTCGTTATGGTGCAGACAATTGCCCCGACTCTCCGAGAGTTTATAAAACAAAGTCTAAAAACGCGCAGGAAGCTCACGAAGCCATTCGTCCTTCTTCTGTTGGTCGTTTTCCAGGAGATATAGAAGGCTATTTGACCTCAGATCAAAAACGATTGTACCAACTGATTTGGAAAAGAACGGTCGCATCACAGATGATTAGTGCCACCTTAGATATGGTATCTGTGGATTTGGTGGCAGATGACCACTCTTTTCGAGCGAATGGTTCGACCATCACTGATCCGGGTTTTATGCATGTGTACCAAGAAGGTGTGGACGATCAAACACTGGAAGAGCAAGAACAAGAGAAAATGTTGCCACCTTTAAAAGAGGGCCAAGAGCTTGCTCTCGATGCGATTACTCCTGAACAACATTTCACTGAGCCACCACCACGCTTTTCTGAAGCGAGCTTGGTTAAAGCCTTAGAAGAATATGGGATAGGTCGACCTTCTACTTATGCTTCGATCATTGCGACCCTAAAAAGTAGGGAATATGTCGAGATGGATAAGAAGCGATTCTTTGCGACAGACATAGGCATGATCGTGAGTAAGTTTTTGAGTAACTACTTCACGCAATACGTTGACTATGGCTTTACAGCGAATCTTGAAGATGATTTGGATAGTGTGTCTCGAGGTGAAAAAGCTTGGATCCCATTATTGGAAGAATTTTGGAATCCCTTTAAAGATCTCGTTGGCAAAATTGATCAAGACGTGAAGCGTTCCGATGTCACACAAGAACCCATTGATGAAAAATGTCCAAAATGCGAGGCAGGTCTTTCTATTCGCCTAGGGAAACGGGGTCGCTTTATTGGTTGCTCTGCTTTTCCAGAGTGTGATTACACGCGCAACCTGGATGGTTCTCCACAGGAGTCAACAGAGCCAGAGAAACTGGATCGAGAGTGTCCAGAATGTCAGTCTCAGCTTTTAGTGCGTACTGGTCGTTACGGTAAATTTATAGGCTGCAGTGCTTACCCTAAGTGTCGTTTCATTGAATCGATGGAAAAACCAAAGAACACTCAAGTGACGTGCCCCATGTGTCAGCAAGGGACCATTGTCGAGCGCCGTTCTCGTCGAGGGAAAACTTTTTTCTCTTGTGATCGTTATCCCAAATGCGATTATGCTTTGTGGAACGAACCCCTTTCGGAAGCGTGTCCATCTTGTGCTTGGCCCATTCTTTCTGTTAAAGAAACCAAGCGTTCGGGACGCGAAAAAGTGTGTCCTCAAAAGGCCTGTGATTATCGTGTGCCATTTCCAAAAAAAGAGGAAGAGGACGCGTGAGTGATCTCCGCTCCTGGGATAAAGTAGTCTCGGCTTATAGGGCGGGGGCTTTAATTGCCTACCCAACTGAAGGAGTTTGGGGTTTGGGGTGTGACCCGTTCTCCAAGGAGGCGGTGCATCGCTTGCTTGCTTTGAAAGAGCGTCCCGTCAGTAAAGGCTTGATTGTGATTGCTGCAGATTGGGAAGCCTGCGCAGATTGGGTTGACGATGCTTTTTTATCATCGTCTGAGATGCCAACACCGAACTGGTCAGTGCCTCAAACCTGGGTGTTTCCAGCGAGCGCCTTGGTGCCTTCGTGGATTCAAGGGGAGCACTCAGGTGTTGCTTTGCGTGTCACAAAACACCCCATTGCTGCTGAGATAGCGAGGCAGTGTGGCGGTGTTATCTGCTCCACCAGCGCCAATCTTTCAGGTGATCCAGCTATCAGAGATGAGCAAACACTACGAGACCAAGCTTTTGCATCTGAATGTGTCATTGTCTCTGGAGAGTTGGGCGGCTTGACCTCTCCAACGCCTATCTATGATGCTGTTACTAAGGTCTCTTTACGTCTATAGTTGGGAGGATTTGTAAGGGGCTAAGCGACTTCCCCAAGGCTCTCTCACCCCAGACATTTCACGACACTAATGGTATAGTGTTATCAATTTCCAAAAATGGAGTAACAATGTCTTATTTATCGGCAAAAGAATTAAAAATTTTAGTGGTTGTTATGCTGCTTGGCTTGTGTGGTTTGTTTGGGGTGGATGTTCATACGCCATCACTTCCTTATATTGCTCGTGACTTGCATGCATCCATGGGGATGGTTCAGCAATCGGTAGCCTTATTTCTTTTGGGTGAGGCTGTCAGTCTACTTTTTTATGGCCCTTTGTCGGATAAATGTGGGCGACGACCCATTGTGATCATTGGTTTAGCTATCGCAGTGATTTCTTCTTATGCAGCGGTGAAGGCAACGAACATTGAGTTTTTTCTGTGGTGTCGTATTTTTCAAGGTATCGGTTCGGGTGTCTGCATGGGCTTAGGCCGCACGATTCTTGCTGATATCTTGGAAGGCAAGCGTTTTGTGGTGGTGGGCTCTTATTTTGCTTTGGTTCTTTCTTTGTCTCCTTTAGTGGCTCCGATCATAGGGGGTTATTTGCAACACGCTTATGGTTGGGGGGCGAACTTCATGTTTTTGGGTAGTCTCTTGTTGCTAGTGTTGTTGATGTACATCGTTCTTTGTCCTGAAACGCATGACCCGCATACTCATGATTCTGCGCCGTGGCACACTGTGTTTCACAACTACGGTGTGTTAGTGGTTAACCCTGTGTTTGCTGTGAGTGTGGTATTGGCTGGTTTTGCTTTAGGTTCAGTCATGGTATATGCCGCACTGAGTCCCTTTATTTTACAACACATGTATCATCTAAGCCCTGTTAATTATGGTTGGGCGCTTGGTTTTGTCGGCTTTTTTGGCATGCTGGGCAAGCTGCTCTTACCTTGGTTTATTCATCGCTATAAGTCGTCGGCCAACGTGGCTTTTGGTCTTTGGTGTTTATTTTTGATGGGTATTGCGATGATGTGCTATTACGTGTTCTCTATGGTCCCTTTGTGGGTGGCAGTGCTTGCTCCTGCTATTGTGATGTTCGGGCAGTCGTTTGTTCTCCCAAACACAGCCGCCTATGCTTTAATGCCTCATCCCAAAATGCGAGGTGCTGCTGGTGCTTTGTACGGGAGCTTTCAGTTAGGGTTTGGTTTTTTGGCTACTGCCGTGGTGTCTTGGACTCAGTTTCCGCCTACTGCTGAGTTGATTGCAACCTACCTCGTTTTAGGCAGTATCGGGCTGATTGCTTTTATTGCTCTGATTAAAAGCGGTAAGCTTGAACAGCAACAGGCTTCTGCTTAAACCTTTGCTCTATGTGCGTGCCACCAAAGCAGTAAACCAGGCAAGCTTAGGCCTATTAGCCCAAACAACATAAGTAAGAAATAATGCCATTCGCTTCCTGAGGCAAAACTGTCTGGTCGGAAAAAGCCGACCACAATGCTTGCGAGGCTACCAATGACGCCCATAGCGCAACATACCGTGAAGCCAAAGCGGCCGCCTAGAATAAGCTTACGGTTTGGGTGTGGGCTATGATGGTATCGCCAAAAAAGCACAGCAGCACTAGCGAATAAAATGAGATACATGATCATATACAGCTGTGTGCTGAGATCGGTTAACCACCAGTAAGAGGCATTAATACTAGGCATTAGAACAAAAGCGGCGGCGATGAGCGTGACAATGATTGCCTGTGCAATGAGTAAGCGGCTAGGAACATTTTGAGCGTTATGTTTGCAAAAGAAAGGTGGTAGGAAACGGTCTTCAGCAGCTTGGAGTAAGCCTTTGGCTGGGGAGATTAGCCAGTTGATCATGCCTCCTAGGCTGCCAATAAGTACGAGTAGGGCAAGCAGGGGTTGCAGGAAGTCGAGATGGTAACTGTGGAGGTAGTAGTGAATCGTTTGCATCGTTCCAGCCACTAGGTTGATATGATCAGCAGGAATGATAGCGGCAATCGCGAGCGATCCAAGAATCATGGTGATCATGATAAAGATGACGGATAGAGTCAAAGCTCTTGGGAATGTTCGTGCTGGGTCTTTTGTTTGAGGGACATGCACCGTGGCAAGTTCAATACCTAAATAAGCTGCCATGATGGCGGTTAAGGATACCCAGTGGTTGCTTGTTTTGAGGGAGGGCAACATGGCATCCGTAGTAAACTGAAGGTGGATGGGGTGACCCGTGCTTACCCAGGCGATTGCCAGAACGATAATAAGAGCCATGGGAATGACCATGCCAAGAAGGGTGCACCAGGAGGCAAAAAGGGCTGCGGTTTTTAAGCCTCGTAGGTTGAGTAAGGTGAGTAGCCAAAAGACGCCGACGATGACGCCAACAAGATAAAAGCGGTTATTAGCTAGGTCAGGAGCGATTAGGTAAGCTAGGGTGCCAGCAACAAAGGACAAAATGGTTGGAAACCAGACCATGGTGTTGATCCATTGCAGCCAGATGGCGAGGGCTGCTGTCTTAGCGCCAAAGGCTTTTCGGCTCCATTGGAAAATGCCACCTTCTTCTGGGTGTATCATGGTGAGCGCGGCTGAAACCAAGCCAGTGGGCAAGAGAAAGAAAAAAGCCGCAAAAACCGCAAAGAAAATCAAGGAGCTACCAAAAATAGCAATACCTGGTAGGCAGCGAATACTATCGATGCTGCCAGTGATAAGCATAGCCAGAGGGAGTAGAGTAAGTTGAGCGATTGATTTTTTAGTCATCGTGATTGCCTTGCAGAAACGTGTTCGCGAATCTTCCACTTTATCGTGTTGTTCGGCGTTTGTCATCCGAGATTGAGACTTAGCAGTTGTTCGGGTACACTCTCTCCTGTCCAGACGCGGGAGTGATTGAGTGAGGATGATTCAGCGGTGTCTTGTGTTGGTATGGCTCAGCACGTTCTTCTGTTTTTCTTATGCAGCCAATGAATGGCATGCATTGGTGCTTTCTGATACACACCTGAACCCCAGCACCACGTCTCTAACCAGTTTTTATGATTCAGATACGGGTAGCGCAGATCTTTGGCCAAGCACCCAAGCCGAGCTTAGTCATCTGATTCAAGAGAAGAAACCGCGTTTTGTGATGTTGCTGGGAGATTTGCCAGCACACCACATCTCTTCTGACAACATGAAGCTTGCTGATCAGCAAGTCTTTTCCATGATGGATACCGTGGTTGCTTCTGCCGGAGTGCCTTGGTTTTTTGTGCCAGGAAATAATGACTCCTTAGAAGGTGATTATTATTCGTTTACTAAGCTAGATGCTAAAACCGGAGCGAAGACAAATTTTGTGACGGAAGTAGCGGGAGGTCTTCCAGGTGAGGGTTTTTCAAGCACTTGTAACGGCGCCACTGGGGCGTGTGTGATTGACCAAGGTGTTTATCAAGATACCCCGTACTTTTTTGGTGCCTATAGTGCGTATCCGAGTGCTGACAGGAAGCTACGCTTAATTGTATTGAACACGATGTTGTGGTTGCAGGAGCGTTATGTCTCAGATGATGGTGTTTCACAAGATAAGGCTGGCTTCTGGGAGCTGCAATGGTTTAGCAAGCAACTGAATGAAGCTAATGAAGCCGGGGAGAAGGTGATCATTGCTATGCATATTCCGAGTGGTTTGGATAGCTACAAAGGTTCTGCGTATTGGCAAGAGGCATTTCAGAAATCATGGCAAGTATTGGTTAGTCAATACGAGAATACGATTGCTTTGGTGGTGAATGGTCACACGCATATGAATGCGCTAAGGAAATTATGGCCTGCTGCAACAGAGAATCTTTATGCGTTAACCGTTCCAGGTGTCACTCCGTTACACGGCAATAACCCAGGGATGGATGATCTGCTTTGGTCTACTAACGATGAAGGTGTTTCTGTCTGGTCTGATGCTAATGTGTATGCTTATTCCCCAGACAGCCAAGAGTGGGCCTTATTTCAAAACTTGCGTAGCACTTATGCCCCCGATTGTCGTTCTTCATCGATGATGCGTTGTTTGTCGACTCTTAGGCAGTCGACGTTCTTGACTATTTTGGATCAATATTATGCGTTGGGTGCTAAAGGGTACGAGGAACCCGCTGAAGGCTGGGATGCTGTGAATAAGGCAGCTTGGAGTGATGGATGAGTAAGAAGCATCGAGTCGTTTTTGCTGGTACGCCAGACTTTTCAGTACCTAGCTTACAGGCACTTTTAGACAGTGAGCATGACGTAGTGGCGGTTTATACACAACCTGATCGACCAGCAGGTCGAGGCCGCGAGTTAACGCCGTCGCCAGTAAAGCGTTTAGCTTCATCCCATGGCATACCTGTTTGTCAGCCGGAGCATTTTAAAAATCCTGAGACAGTGGCTGCATTGAACGCTTGGGATGCAGATGTCCTGGTCGTGGTGGCGTATGGTTTGTTGTTACCGCAGTCCGTATTAGACACACCACGATTCGGTTGCATTAACGTGCATGCCTCGATTTTGCCACGATGGCGAGGAGCTTCTCCGATTCAGCAGGCAGTGTTGCATGGGGATAAAGAAAGTGGTGTGACGATCATGGCGATGGTGAAGGCCATGGATGCCGGCGATATGTATCACATCGAGCGTTACGCGTTAGCGCCAGATGAAACAACGGGCAGTTTGCATGACCGTCTAGCCAAATTGGGTCCTCCTGCCTTGCTATCGGTATTGTCCAGCTACCCTGATTGTTCGTCGACACCTCAAGATAAGACCCTGGTGACTTATGCGCCTAAAATCACAAAACAAGACGCACGTTTGAATTGGCAGCAGCCAGCGAGGGATTTAGAGCGTTCTGTGCGTGCCTACAGCCCTTGGCCGGTTGCTCATACGGCCTGGAGAGATAAAACAATACGGGTGCATAAGGCAAGCTTACTACATGCCGAGTCAACCGAGTCAGAGCCAGGTGTGGTATTGGGTGTGTCGGATGAAGGCATTGATGTGCAATGCGGGAAAGGTGTGTTGCGCCTACTACGTATTCAGCTGCCAGGTGGGAAAGCCATGCCTGTGAGTGCTTGGTGGAACGCACACCGTGAGAGTTTGTCGGTTGGTGATCGTTTAATGTAGCGTCTAAGAAAGGCTGTAGCCATCACTTTGAGTGCTTTCTTGACTCGGATCTAAGGTTTCTTGGCTACCTTCCTGACTCAGGTCCCATGTTTCTTGACTGCTGGGTAGGGCAGGGCCATCTGCGCTAAGGTCCGAAGCAGTGGATCCTTGGGATAGGCTGGGTGGTATTGCGTTAAAGACACTCGGTCTATTACTCGGGTTGTTAAAAGGATCAGAGGACGATCCGCTGCGCGACGTTGGCACGGTGGCTGGTGATGCTGTTGGTGTTCGTGTTACCTTTTGCCCAACGGAGTCGATGGAAAGGTCTAAGATTTTGCTTGGTGTTTTAACAGTAAGTAGCAGTGACCCTTCGGCGTGAGAATAAAAGGAGCCTTTTATCCCTCCCATAAAATTTATGAGGGCCTGCTCATCTGCATAAGAAAGCGCGGGAATGGTTAGTATGTGCTGGGTGTTGGGTTTTCCGCGTTTACACAGAAAAAACAACACGTTTTGCAGGTGATTTAAATCGGTAGTTTCAATTTTGTAACATAGGGAGGGTTCAGCAGGATATTTGTCATAGTGCTCTCCAAGATCTCGAATATCATAAATACCGATTTTTGTTTGTTTGCTCATAATGATCCCCCAAAGAGATTGATGATGCCTGGTTGAGGTTGAAAGTATTTATATGGTATCTCTTAGTGTTTTGATTATGCTAGGCTCGAAACATTAAACGTATGTTAAATGCCTTTAGGTCTTAATATATCCTGGAGTACTCACTCTTTTCATGAGGGTCAGAGCTATAATTTTTACCTAAAGATAAGCCAAAAATGGAAATTGCTTTTAAGTATGACAATCGTGCTGAGACGAGAGGCATGTCATGAGCGGCACATCAAATTTTCAGTTTTGAGATGAGGTTAGGTGAAAATGCGATGAAAAAGCGCAGTGTACACGCAAGTACATGAGCATTTTGAAGAGAATTTTCGCCTAAGATAAGCCAAAAATGGAAATTGCTTTTAAGTATGACTTAGTGATAGTTAGCGACGCCAGTAGGCTGGCATGAATAGGACTATAACCGTAAATATCTCCAGCCGACCAACAAACATCGCAATGATAAGGATCCATTTTGTTATATCGTGCAAGTGGCTGTAGTTACCGGCAATTCCGGCAATTCCGGCGCCTGTGTTTGAAATGCAGGCAACCAAAGCCGAAAAAGCGGTGGTGAAGTCTATGTTCGTCATTAATAGAGCCAGGAGTAAAAGCACAAAAACAACCAAAAATAAGACCAAATAACCCCACATTGTTTGTATCACGCTGGTGGGGAGAGTGGTGGAACCAAGCTGTAAGGATTGCACGGACCTAGGATGTATTAAGCGATAGCACTCCCGTTTGGCTTGTTCTTTAAGCAGCAGTGCGCGAATGATTTTAATACCGCCGGCGGTGGACCCTGCACACCCACCGATAATCGATAGGAAGACCAGTAAATAGGGGATCATCGATGGCCAATGGCTTATGTTATTGATGGTAAGGCCTGTGGTTGTGCTGATGGCAGTTACGGTGAATAGAGCATGGATGAAGTTGTCGACAGGGGGATAGTAGTGTCTTGTATACAACACAGCGCTTACGATGATGGTGACGATGATGATCAGCCAGAAGTAGTATCGACACTCTGTGTCAGACCAGTAAGCGGACAGCTTGCGTTCGCGTAATAGGCGAAAATGGAGAGAGAAATTAACGGCACCGAGCCACATAAAGACCACTGCTAATAATTCGATGGTATTACTGTGGTAGTAAGCAAAGCTGCTGTCGTGAATAGAAAAGCCACCTGTTGATATGGTTGAAAAGCTTTCGCAAATTGCATCGAATAGGTTCATGCCAGAAACATAGTAAGCAATTGCGCAAGCGACGATAAGAATGGCATAGATAGACCACAGTGCCTTAGCGGTTTGTGCAATGCGTGGTGTTAGTTTTGCTTGCTTCATTGGGCCTGCAATTTCAGCGCGATAGAGTTGCATGCCACCAACACCAAGCATGGGCAAGACCGCGACCGCAAGTACCACAATACCAATACCACCTAGTAGGTGTAGCTCTTGTCGGTAAAATAGCAAGGAATGTGAGAGATGGCTAAGGTGAGCGAGAATAGTGGCGCCTGTTGTTGTGAGACCAGAAACAGACTCGAAAAAAGCATCGGTAAATGATAACGAAGGAGAGAGGCTAAGGAAAAAAGGAAAGGCGGCGAATAAAGAAATCGTCACCCAAAAGAGGGTGACAACAATAAATCCATCACGTGTTTTTAAGGTCGTTTTCACGCTCATAAATGGGCGCCAACAAAGCAGCCCAATGATTAATGTTGCAAGGAGAGCTTCTGAGAACAAAAAGACGGTTGTTTCGTGATAGAAAAAAGCGATAGCAATAGGGGGGATCATCGTGAAGCTAAAGCAGGTGATCAAGATACCAAGAGTTTTGATGATTGAATTCATAGCAGGAGGCCTTAAAAAAAGTTGGCGCTGACTTTGAAGAGTTTTTCAATAGCGCGCAAGTCAGCTTTGTCTAGTATCAAAAGAATTAAGTGATCTAAGGCTTCAATTACCGTATCGTCACTGGGGATCATGACTGTTTCGCCTCGAATGAGCCCACATATTTGTGTGGATTTTGGTAGAGGGATATCACACAGAGCTTTGCCGATGAGTTGAGAGCTTTCTTCATCACCATGCACAATGGCCTCGATGGCTTCGGCTTGACGACGTCTGATGGCATGGACGCGGACAACATCTCCTTGTCGAATGTGCGATAGTATCGAACCAATCATGATATTACGAGGCAAGATGACACTGTTAATTGATGTGTCTCCAAGTAAATCTAAATAAGAGGATCGATTCACCAGTGCCATGGTTCGTTTAGCGCCAAGTTTTTTCGCTTGGAGCGCAGACAGAATGTTGCTCTCATCGTCGCTCGTGAGGGAAATAAAAAGATCAGTAGACTCAATGTTTTCATTAATCAGTAAGTCTTCATCAGCAGCGTCAGCGCATAGCACCGTTGTTTGGCTTAATGCTTTTGATAGTTGCTCACACAGTTCCTGATCATGATCAATGATTTTAATGTGATAGTCACCGGCTAATTCAGAGGCTAAGGTTTTTCCAATGTGTCCACCACCTGCAATCATGATTTTTTCAATCGCAACTGGAGGTCGACGCAACAGGTTGACACACTTTTCAATAGAGGGTGTTAACGCAACGCAGTAGAGTTCGTCACCGGATTCAAAACAGGTGTCTGCTGTCAGAGGAGTCAGTTCACCGTTACGAAATAAGGCTAGTGCCTTTACTTCTGTCGAATCGATGGCTTGGTAGAATTGCTGTAAGCTTTTTCCAAGCAGGGGTCCACCGTAGTAAGGTTTGATGAGAACAAGCTTAATTCCCTCGTGTGAAAAGGCGAGCGCTTCAGAGGTGCCAGGATGGGCTAGCTCTTGGAGGATGTTTTCAGTGATCAGTTGTTCAGGACTGATAAACACATCAATCGGTAAATTATCACGACCGAATAGTTCGCGCCTTATAAAATAATGTGATGAACGAATGCGCGCAATTTTGATGGGAACATGAAACAAGGAGTAGGCGACTTGGCAGGCAACCATGTTGGCCTCATCGCTGTCAGTCACAGCAATAATCATATCAGCTTCATCGGCATTGGCTTCTCGGAGGACATCAGGGTATGAGCAACGCCCGACAACGGTACGGATATCGAGTTGGTCTGTGCATTCGCTGAGAGCGCTAGCAGATTGATCGACTAAGGTGACATCGTGGTGCTCGTCAACCAAGGTTGCAGCTAACGATCGGCCAACTTGGCCTGCGCCTAAGATTATGATCTTCATTTTTCCCTCCTGGCATCAAGAATCTATTATCGCTTGTTTGCTGGAAAAAAGCATGCTAGCCTGGTCTTTTTGTGACCACATCAAGGTTCTTCTGATGACAACCGTGCTGTACGATAGGTGTATTCCTTTTATCGATGAATCATTCAAGCAGTACGCCCATTGCTTGCCTTACGAGGCAGGGTCCTTAACGCCAGCCCATGTTTGTGAGGCCGATGTCCTTTTGGTTCGATCAGTGACGCCTGTGAACCGTGATTTGCTACAAGGAAGTCATGTGAGCTACGTCGGTAGTGTGACGGCAGGTGTTGATCATCTCGATACGGCGGCTTTGGATGCATTAGGTATCGCGTGGTGTCACGCGCCGGGCGCTAATGCCATGGCTGTCGCTCAGTACGTGGCAAGCACTTTAGCCTATCTGACTACCCATGCGTTTCACCAAGGATCACGCCGTTTAGGTCTGGTTGGCTGTGGAGAAGTAGGCTCTCGTGTCAGTGTACTGGCTCGCCAATTGGCTTGGGAAGTGTGCGTGTATGATCCTCCTAAAGCAGAGCGTGAGAGCCATTTTATGAGTGCGACATGGGATGATCTTTTGTCTTGTCCCGTCCTATGTTGTTGTGTTCCATGGATAGAGGACGGTGCTTGGCCAACAGTGGGAATGATTGATGCAGATGTCTTGAGTCGGTTGCCGAAAGATGCGGTGATCATCAATGTTGGGCGAGGCGGAGTTCTTGATGAAGAAGCGTTGTTGGCGCAACAAAACATTCGATGGTGTTGTGATGTTTGGCAGGGAGAGCCACTTATTTCTTCGGAGATGATTGATCGTGCGCTTATAGCTACACCGCATATTGCTGGCTATACGCAGGAAGCAAAATGCAACTTAACATGGCAGGTGTTTGAATCTATTGGGTGTTCGATGGGATGGTTTTCTGAGCTAGAGAAGCCAACACGCCCACGGGGTTGCACAGCAAATTCGCTGGGGATCCAATCCATAGATGAGGGATCGTTACTCAAACATTACAACCCAAAGACTGATGACACGGTGATGCGTCAAGCAGTGCTATCCCAACATCCTGTGGAGCAAGCATTTCGGCAGCTTCGATCTAACTACGTGTATCGACACGAATGGAGGGTACGATGATTATCATAGAGCATCATCGATTTCATGAATTAGCTGATGAGATGGCTATGTGTGTAGGCGATCAGGGTATCATTGTGGCAGCAAGATCAGAATCATTGCATTTGCCTTTGCGTCATATGCTTGAGGACGAACACATTGATGTTGAAGCGGTCTACCAGGACGGTGACTTTCTTTCGGTTCGAGTCTCATTAGCTGTGCCTGTTGAGGTGTTTGAGTCTTTTGGTCAGTACCGTGTTGTTCCAGAGAAACATGCCATTATTGGTTTGGGTGATGTTGCTCTTAAGCAGGTCACGCGTCATTTACAATGGTTACGTTGGGATACAAGGCACGTGTTTTGTAGCGCCTGTGGTGGTCGATTGAGTAAGGTGCCAAAGTTGTTGGAGAAGCAGTGCGTGCAGTGCCGCGAAATATTTTATCCAAATTTAGCACCAGCCATTATTGTTGCCATCACACGAGGCGATGATATTCTTTTGGCACGAAGTCCTCACTTTAAAACGGGTATGTATAGTACTTTGGCAGGATTTGTTGACCCTGGTGAATCGGCAGAAGATGCTGTTCACCGAGAGATTTATGAAGAAGTTGGTGTCTTTGTGCGATCGTTGAGATATGAAGGAAGCCAGAGTTGGCCCTTTCCAGGTAGCTTTATGATGGCCTTTACAGCTGAGTATGATCATGGTGATATTCAGGTCGACGGCCATGAAATTGAGGATGCACAATGGTTTCATCGAGACGAGCTTCCTGAATTGCCATCGTCTGCCAGTATTTCTCATGCGTTAATTCGATTGGTTCTTAAGAGGGGCGAGGTTTCCTAATGCGTTTTAGTCAACCACTTTTAAGTCATAGAGCCTCAGGTAGACGACTACTCATTCTTATGTTGGGGATGATGGGAGTGGCCTCCTTTTTAGGTAGTGATGTGTATCTGCCGGCACTGCCAGATATTGGTATTGTGATGCATCACACAACTCATGCGATGCAGTTTACGTTAGGCATATATTTGTTGGGTCTGTCTGTTGGGCAGGTCATATTGGGTCCGTTATCAGATGCCTACGGACGCAGGCATGTTGTTTTGTGGAGTATGGTCTTGTTCTTGCTCGCTTCCCTATCGTGCGCAGTTTCGGTAAGTTACAATCAGCTGCTTCTGTCACGACTTTTTCAGGCGTTTGGCGCTTCAGCAGGGCTTGTGTTGGGGCGAGCTATTATTCGAGACTTGTATGATGAGAAAGAAGCAGGTCGAGTGATTGCTACTATTTTCCCTTTTATGGGTGCATCGCCAGCGTTATCACCACTCATTGGTGGGTTTTTGTCTCATTATTTTGGTTGGCGTTCAACTTTTTTGTTAGTGACTCTGTTTGCATTAGCTATCTTGGTGTTAGTGCTTTGTTTTTTTCATGAGAGTTTGAATCCATCGCATCGACAGAGTTGGTCTTTTCGAGGCATTCTAAACAATTACCCTAAAGTTATCTTGAAAAAGGCCTTTTGGTTTTATGCCATAGCTCCCTGTACGTCTTATTTGGCCTTCTTTGCATACATGTCAGAAACACCTTTTATTTTTCACCATCATGGGTTCACCGACAAAGAGATAGGTTTTTTATATTTGAATTTATCCGCAACCTATATTGTCGGTAATTTTGTCGCGCGTCATTTATTGAAAAAACATAAGTTAGTGACTTTGCTTCGAGTTGGTTATTGTTTTTTTAGTGTGGGAGCTTTTATGTTATTTGCGACAAGTAGCGTTGGTTTCTCAGTGTTAGCTATGATGATTTCGACGTCATTATTAACCTTTGGGAATGGATTCCTAATGCCATTGGGCACAACAGGTGCAGTTAGCTCTGTTACCCAGTATGTTGGTTACGCATCAGGGCTTTTGGGGTTCATTCAGTTGGGTGTGGCTTCATTGTCATCGTCAGTGATTGGAATAGTCAGTTATGATTCGTTATTTAGAATGAGCTTATATATTCTTTGCGTTGCTGTTGTAGGGGTATTGGCGCATGCCATGCTTTCATTCAAGCGCTCATAATGCATTTGTGGTGCATTGCACGATTTTATTTCTATAGCTAGGATTATAACCTTTAAGGCAGGCAGCGGTGTTCCCTAACATCCTTTTTTGAAAGCGATGCAACCTCACTCACTTTAGGGATCGCCGCGCTTTACTTTTTACAGTAGAGCGTGAGTTAAGCTGCTTTGGATACATGAGTCAATAATGCCCCCAGCAGTGATTAAAATATCACTTGAGCCAAGCCACTTTTGATCGAAGAATAAATGACATCTCCAATCGTCTTACAGCCCATTTTATGCTTGATTCGGTGAATGATAGAGTCGTAAGAGCTTTTTTTAATACCCATAATGGCTTGGATGTCTTTAGGTTTTAGCCCCTTTAAGCACCATTTTAAAAGCTCGTGTTCGCGCTTGCTTAATATCGAGTGCCCATAGTATGACCCAAGTGATAATCTTCCTTGGTTGTCAACATAGAAGAGATCTTTTGTAAAGTCGTTGTCTACGGGTTCTGTATAAAAACCCACAATGCCTGCAGTGTTGCCGTCTCGATCATAAAGTGGGTTCTTGGTTGTGTAAACGATGACATCTAAAGGTTCTATTGAGTTAGGGTGTTTTCTAATCTGGGGTTGCAAGAAGCACAGCTGTTGTTGTCGATTGATGACTGCTTTATCTCGTTCTCGGTAGAATTCAGCATGTTTTTTCCAGATAAGATCAGAATCGGTTTTGCCTACAATTTGATGAGGGGAGTCTAGACCAAGGATGTCAGCCATGCTTTCACTACACCAAGAGTAGCGTAGATGGCGATCTTTAAAAAAAAGACTTGCCGTTGCATTGTCGCATATCACGTCCATGTCGCGATCCTCTTTTACGTTAGCCTTATTCTCCCTAGAATACCAAAAAAAAAGAGGCTTGCAAATAAGGGTTTATTCAGAGAGTTCTTGCAAGACGTCTAGAACTGTCTCAGCGTGTCCTTTTACCTTTACTTTACGCCATTCCTTGCGTAATACACCCGTTGGATCTATGAGAAATGTTGATCGCTCAATACCTAAAAACGTTTTGCCATACATGCTCTTAGAGCGTATAACATCGAGATAGTCGCATAATGTGCTAGCTTCGTCGCTGATTAAGGGGAATCGTAAGTCGTGTTTTTCAATAAAGCGTTGATGAGATGTCATGCTATCGCGTGACACACCAATGATTCTAGCGTTTAAGGATTGAAATGCTTCGAGGTGTTCGTTAAAGGCAATGGACTCTTTGGTGCATCCCGGTGTGTTATCTTTGGGGTAGACATATAATACGAGCCATTGACTATGACAGTCTTTAAGGGATGTAATTTTTTTGTCTGTGCAAGTAAGGGAGATGTTAGCAGTTTTACGGTTCATGGTAATGGGCATAGGTTATTTCCTTAGGTGTTACTCATAACAAAGCTTGCGCATCCACATCCAGTAAAAAACGAACACGACTGTTTTTATGATGCAATAAATAGCTATCGATGCGCAAGAGTAGGTGTTCACGTTGTGTCTTATTGCTAGTGAGTATGCCTAATTGAAAGCGATGGGTGTCATTGATCTTTTGGCACAAGGCTGGCATCGGTCCTAATAAGGTGGCAGGGATGTCGTTGTGTTGTTTGAGCCACTGCCGTAGGTGTTGAAGGGCATGTTCAGCGTCAGTTGCAGATCTTGCTTGAGCGCCAACAATAGCAAAAGCAGAAGCTGGGGGCAGTGAGGCATCTTCTCGTTCTTTAAGTAATTGCCTAGCAAAGGTCAGGTAACCTTCGTTGACTAATTGCTTTAGTGGAGGGAAGTCGGGTAATGCCGTTTGGATGATCACGTTGCCAGGTTCTTTATCGCGACCGCAGCGTCCAGCCACTTGCATGATGAGTTGGCCAGTTCGCTCAATGGCTCGGAAATCACTGCAAAAGAAACCTTGGTCCGCGTTGATGATGACGACTAGGGTGAGCGCTTTTATGTGATGGCCTTTGGCTAACATTTGAGTACCGATTAAAATATCCGCGTCGTGATCATGAATGCGATTGAGTTGCTCTTTGAGCTGAGTCGTGTTTTTCGTGGTATCGCGATCAATACGGCAGATCCGTGCATGTGGGAATTGTTCACAGCAAGCTGACTCAAGTTGCTCCGTCCCTAAACCATAAGGAATGTGGTTGGCTTGTTCGCAGTGACTACAGTGGGATGGAGGTGTTTGCATGCGATGACATTGATGGCAAACCAAACGATTTTTTTCACGGTGGTAAGTCATGTTGGTATCACAGTGAGAGCATTTACAGATGGTTCCACAATGATGACAGATAAATAAGGGGGCATACCCGCGGCGGTTTAAAAACAAAAGCACTTGTTTTTTTTGGGCGAGACACGCGTTGATGGCTTCAACAATACTAGGGCTTAAGCCTGATGTTTGTTGGAAGTCACGGTGTTGAGGTAAGCAGATAATCTTAGGGGGTTGTGAGTTGCCAGCACGTTTCGTGAGAGTGAGTAATGTGTAATGACCTCGTTCAGCGTTGTATAAGCTTTCAAGCGTCGGTGTTGCTGTGCCTAATATAATAGGAATATTTGAACTGTGTGCACGTTTGATAGCTAAGTCACGAGCATGGTAGCGCAAGCCAGATGTTTGTTTAAAGGCCGTATCGTGTGACTCATCAATAACGATCATCCCCAAATTTGGGCAAGGCGTAAAGACGGCGGAACGTGTTCCAACAATGATGGCAGCTTGGTTATACAAGGCCTTTAGCCAGGCTTGATAGCGTTCTGTGTCGCTTAAGCCAGAGTGAGTTGCTACCACAGGAACATGAAAGCGCTCGGCAAGTCGATTTAGGGTTTGAGGTGTTAACGCAATTTCCGGAACGAGCAACAGTACTGCTTTCCCTGATGCCAAGATGGGTTCCATGGCTTGGTAATACACCTCTGTTTTACCGCTGCCGGTGACTCCAGCACACAAAAACGCACGAAAGCCGTTAGCTTCACGAATAGCCGTGACAGCATGGTGTTGCTCGTCATTTAAGGTGTGACCGATTTGACTGGGTGTGTAATGCCACGCTTGGTGTGTTTCGGTGTGCGTTGCAATCAGTTCTTTTTTTTCTAAGGCACGTCGCGTGACTGGTGTAATCTCTAAGCGTTTGAGATCTGTGCTTAAGACACGTGTTTCTTTAGACAGACGTTCTAAAGCGGTGTGTTGTTGTTTCGCGCGTTTTAGGGAGTTGTCTGCTAGAGCTTGTGTACCTTTGTCGGTGAGCGTGATCACGCTGTCAGCGAGTGGGTCGCTAGGTTTGCCCTGACGCAATGCTGAAGGTAAGGCTTCGCACAGCGTTTCGCCAATGGGATGGTGGTAGTACTGGCTAGTCCAGGTGAGTAAGTTCAGTAAGGGAGTGTTCAAAATAGGTTGATCATCGAGAATGGCCAAGGCTGGTTTGATTTTTTTGGGATCAATATCTGGTTCGGCTGGGCATGCGATGCAGATGCCGATGAGTTCCCGACGGCCAAAGGGCACTCGAACACGAACCCCTGGGGCGCATTGCTCAGGGGTGGCAGATGAAGGTGCCCAATAATCAAAGGCTTGGCGCAAAGGGCAGGGAACTGCGATGCGAAGAAGAGGCGTTTGAGTCATAGCCAGAGCATACCATAAAAACCCAAGAGGCGTGGTGCTTAAGAGATTGAAGAATCGAGCAAATAATAGTCTATATTGATGGAGAGTGAGTATCACTGGATTGGAGTTATCACTGATGAACGAGATTAAGAGATATAGGCTTCAAAACCAGATTGAGATAGCCGTCTTGAAACAAGATAAGTACGCCTTTGATGCCGCTATTTCTCAGCTTAAGTCGTCAGATAGGGAAATGAGGGCATTTCTCTATGAGTTGCTGGAGGACCACCGTGATCCTGTTGTTAAGGCTTGGTATGATGAGTATCTTTTAAGGGAAGCCGTGGCAGAAGCTTCCGGTTTGGTCGGTTCTAAAGAGGGTTCACAATCTAGGATTAATGAAGTTGAAGAAGAGATTTATCGTTTGAGTAAAGAGGTCAATCTAAAAACAAAGCACTATTTTCCTGCTTATAAAGGTTTGTTGCAGTTTATCAGTAAGCATAAGCTTGGCCCTCGATTGAGCGAGAGCTCGCACGGCTTGCTCAAAAGGATATGGCTGACTAATTTTGTTAACGCACACCAGTTTAGCTATGGAGCTAACAAAAAAGCATATGCACGCCTAATTAAGCATCTTTTAGATGCAGCTCCGTCGGACATGAGCCCAGAGGTCAAAGACTTTCTAGTGCGTAATAAAGATAAACTGCGAGGCGCTTTCACGCAATGCTCTGAGGCGACTAAAGAGAAAATCAGAGATCAGATCAATAACAACACAGACTCAGCGTTTAACGATGTGATTCAGCATCGTAACAACCCATTGAGTAAGAATCATGGTAAAGCAGACACGCGCACTCAGCGATTTTTTCGAAGGAAGTCAGGGGCTAATAAGAGGGGTGATGAAAAGATCCCATTTAGTCCCAGTAAGCGACATGAATCCAAACCAGCATTAAGCGAGATACGTCAAAAGTATCAGGAGACTGATGGGGTTGATCACGATTTAGATCTCTTGGATTTTTGATTCATGAGGCTGTATTGGGTTGATTGAGGGGATTTATGTAACCCACTGAAAATAAATGTATATTCCCAATATTGGTTATTTTGGTTCAAACAATGCTTTGTTTTGTACGCCAAATTGTGGATGAGAAACTCAATATGGCGTGCAATTTGAAGGTAGCAAACTCAATATGTCGTTCAAAAAAACCATTAACGCTTAAAGAGCGTGGTCGAGCTTCCAGCCATTCTCTGATACACTGCCCATTTCAAAACCACAAATGAGGGGTGGATGCGTGGCAACCTATGCAACCAACATGTTCCGAGGCGGGCTTAAGCTCATGATTGACGGCGAACCTTGCAGCATTATCGAAGTCGATAACGTTAAACCTGGTAAAGGTCAGGCCTTTTGTCGTGTTAAGCTTCGCCAGCTAAAAACAGGCCGTGTGCTGGAGCGCACCTACAAATCGGGTGAAACCGTTGAAGGTGCTGATGTGCATGAATCCAGCATGGATTATTTATACGCCGATGGTGAGTTCTGGCACTTCATGGATCCAAATACGTTTGAGCAGCACGCTGTGGATAAACAAGTCATGGGTGATGCCGCTCAATGGTTGACAGAAGGTGTACAATGTGTGGTCACCACTCATAATGACGTACCCATTCTTGTGGAAGCACCGAACTTTGTGACGCTCGATATCACTGATACCGACCCAGGCCTCAAAGGTGATACCGCTTCCGGTGGTAGCAAACCAGCAACCTTAGAAACAGGTGCAGTCGTTCGCGTGCCATTGTTTGTGGGGCAAGGTGAGAAGATTAAAATAGATACTCGAACGGGTGAGTATGTATCACGAGCAAAAGGGTAAGTTGTCATCCCTTGCGAAAGCAGGGATCCAGTTATTTTAAATGCTGGCAAAGCCAGCACGTTCAAGCGTTCTATGAACGCTTATATGTGTGAACGCTTAATCCAACTGGGCCCCTTTTTTCAAAGGGGTGACAACCTAAAGGGTAAATACAACAACAGATTTAAGTTATGAAATGTGATGCCAATAAGTGGCAACCCAATACTACTTTCGCCATGTTAAAGCGCAGAGCCAAGCTCTTTGCCGATATTCGCGCTTACTTTGACTCTCAAGGCGTGCTGGAAGTGCACACACCAACGCTGATGCCGCACACGGTGACATGCCCGAACACAGAAGCGGTGAGTGTGGCTGTTGACGGTTTTAGTAAGCCACTTTTTCTACAAACTTCACCTGAATATGCCTTGAAACGTTTAATTGCAGATGGTTCGGGTGATGTGTATCACATGGGCCCTGCTTTTCGCAACGAAGCTATTGGTCGATGGCATCAACTTGAGTTCACCATGCTCGAATGGTATCGCATGGGCTTTGATGATACGGCTTTGATAGCGGATGTTGCGGATCTCTTAAAGGCCGTTGGTATCGAGCAAGAACATGAAACGATGACTTATCAAGATGCTTTTTTACGGCATACAGGTCTTGATCCACTCAACGTGTCGTGTGAGGAGTGTCTTGCATGGCTTCAAGCGAGAGATGCTAGCATTAGTCAGGGCATGAGTGATTTACCGTTGGATGCCTTGCTGCAGTATGTGTTTGCCAGTTACGTAGAGACACAGTTTGATCCCCACGTTCCAATGTTCGTCACTCATTTCCCAGCGAATCAAGCAGCTCTGGCTCGTCTGGACTCTGAGAACCCTCTGTTAGCGAGACGTTTTGAGCTCTACTTTGGGGGATTGGAATGCGCCAATGGTTTCGATGAGCTAACGGATCCTTTAGAGCAGCGTGCTCGTTTTGAATTGGATCAAAAGCATCGTTTAGAGCGAGGTTTACCTGAACGTGAGATCGATCCTGCTTTCATGGCGGCTTTAGAGCATGGCTTGCCGCGGTGTGCAGGGGTTGCCTTGGGTGTGGATCGTTTGTTAGCAGCTACGACTGGTGCGAATGCTTTGGCTGAGGTCATGGCATTTCACTTAGCGAACCATAATAAATAAACGTATTTTTTCAGGGTGTTGAGCAAGAATCTTCATGTGTTTTAAACAGCCTATGAAACCAGGCTAACCAAAAAAGTTACCCAGCGTTAGCCTCTAAGATACCCACTTCTTGCCCTTGTTGAATAAGCTCGTTTGCGTTTGTTTTCCACGTGATGGTGCTTTGTTTTGGCCATAGAGTGATCACTGTAGAGCCGAGTGCGAAGTAACCGATATCAGTACCGCGTTCGTAAAGAGGAGTGTCATCGTAGGTCCAATCTGTGATGTTGTCACCTGACACTTTGCCATGCCACGCAGTGGCGACACTGCCCACGATCATTGCGCCCACAAACACCAAAACCATTGGTCCGTGTTCGGTCTCAAAATAACAAATGACGCGCTCATTTTTAGCGAATAGGCCGTCCACTTGGGCGCAGGCTTCTTGGTTTACAGGGAAGAGCGTGCCAGGAATATAGCGCATGTGTGTCAGTCGTCCGCTTACCGGCATGTGAACACGGTGGTAGTTATGAGGTGCTAGATACACAGTCAGGTACTGGCCGTCTTGGTAGGGTGCTGCAGCTTCCGGGTCGCCAAGCAGATCTGAAATGCTGTAACAATGCCCTTTAGCGAGCAAGGTGGTGTTGTCACCAATCCCACCGAAGCAGGCGATGGTGCCATCTGCCGGTGAGGCAATGGCCAGCTCGGATTCGGGGAGTGGCCGTGCACCGTCTTTCAGCTTTCGGGTGAAAAACGCTTCAAAGGAGGGGTACTGCTTGGGATCTTCGATGAGGGCATCGCTTAAATCCACACGATAATGTTGGATAAATCCTTGAATAAACGGTGTTTTAATGATTCGCCATTGGCTTCGTGAGAGCCAGCCAGCGATTTTGGTGAGTAGGTGTTGTCGGAATCGTGTCTGTATAATCATGTGTAATTCTGTTAGGTTAGGTGATGGTAAGGGCGCAAAGCCGTTAAAAAGGAAGAAGGATAACACACTTGGACACGTATTTGGTCGGCGGAGCCGTTCGTGATCGTTTGTTGGGTTTAACGGTGCGAGAGCGAGATTGGGTGGTGGTTGGTGCCACACCTGAAGAGATGATGGATCAGGGCTTTGAGCCTGTTGGACAGTCTTTCCCTGTGTTTTTACATCCCACCACGCATGAAGAGTACGCTTTGGCTCGAACTGAGCGTAAAGTGGCTCCTGGCTACACAGGTTTTGTGTTTCATGCGGACCCAAATGTCACCCTAGAAGATGATCTCAAGCGTCGAGATCTTACCATCAACGCCATCGCGCAAAACAAAGACGGTGAGTTGATCGATCCCTATGGCGGTCGAGTTGATTTGATTAATAAGGTCTTTCGACATGTGTCTGAAGCGTTTTCCGAAGATCCGGTTCGGGTGTTGCGAGTTGCGCGTTTTAGTGCGCGCTTTCCAGAGTTTACGCTGCATGCCAGCACGCGAGATCTCATGCGAGAGATGGTTCAATCAGGTGAGTTGGATGCTTTAGTTCCGGAGCGTGTTTGGAAAGAATGCTCACGTGCCTTGATGCAAGATGCGCCGTGGCGCTTTTTTGATGTGTTGGCTGATGTGGGTGCGATGCCTCTGTTATTTCCTATGCTTCAAGCCTTGCCCTGTCGACAAGCATTGGCCCGGGCTTCTGCTGTGGGGGCGGCTTTGCCTGTGCGTTTTGCTTTGGTGTGTCGTCACTTAAAAGCAAAAGAGATCGAAGATCTTGTTGAGCGTTATCACATTCCAAATCCGTGTTCCGAGCTGGCAAGCATGGGCTTACTGATTCCTTCCTATCGCGATTGTTGGCAACATAAAAACCCAACTTTGATGGCGCGTTGTTTGTCAGCGCTCGATGCCTGGCGTAGACCGGGTCGCTTGGCTAGCTTTCAGTTGCTGGTGCGTTTGTCCTACCCCAAACACCGCATGCGCGATGACCAGCAGGTGTTAGAGTTGATTGAAACCGCTCAAGCAACGATCGACGCTAGTCAGTGGGCTGAGCAAGGTATTCCTGGGAAAGAAATCGGTGAGCGTATCAAACGCGCACGAGAAGAGCTAATTCGGCAGTATATGGGTATTTAATAAATACTTAAACTTGTAGCGTTGTGTTGTGTATAGTCAGCGTTTTAAGGCTACTTTAAAAAAACGACCATTTATTTTAAGTGTACTTAAAATGGGAGCTAATCAGGGTAATAGTAGCTCCTAAACGCCAGCAACAGCATATTCTTTTGCTGTAAGAATTTTGCCTTGGATGCCTAGTTCGTTTTCAGCAGATAGTAGGGCTCGTTCTTCGCGTTCTTTAGTTGCGGTGTCTGTCATTTCCCAAGTCACCTGAATAAGCTCACGGTTCCCTTCTTTATCAATGGTTACAAAGTCAATTTCATAACCGGATTGAGTGTTGTAGTAAAAAATACGCTTTCCTTGTCGTCTTAAATCTAAGTAGACTTGGTTTTCGAGCATCTTACTGTAAATATCTTTGATTTTAACCGAGTAAGCATTGATGAGGCCGTTATCAATGGCGTATATTTTGTAGGGATTTGTTTTTTGTGCTCGGAGAGACTCTGAATAAACGGGGACTTTAAACAGTAGGAAAGCATCTTCAAGATGCTCGATATATGTATGTAATGTTTCTCGACTCACTTTATAACCTTGGCTTTTTAAATCGTTGTAGCATTTGTTTACCGAGAATGGAGACGAGGCATTAATGAGTAGTGTTTTTGTTAAATATTTCAGTAAGGAAGTGTTACTTATATTATGCCGTTCGATGATGTCTCGTAGGATAACGGTATCTACGTAGGTTTGTAGCGATTCTCTCCAGTCATGGGATTGCATGTGCTGTACAGCAGGGAATCCGCCTCGGCTAAAAAACTGTTTGACATGTTCTAAGGCGGTGTCATGGTTTTCTCTACTAAACGGAGGGTTTGGCTGTTGTATGTTGTGTGCAACACAGTATTCTGCAAAAGAAAAAGGTAAGACCTCGACAGCCAAGGAACGTCCTCGTAAGGATGTGTTAATTTCTGAACTCAACATTTTTGCTGACGAGCCTGTGATGCACAGTTCTATTTGCTTGCTTTTAAAGATTCGCCGAACGACTTGATGCCAATGCTCCACAACTTGCACTTCATCAAGAAACACATAACAGTGTTTTTGGTGGTTGTCTGGGTAAATTGAATAAAACTCATCGATTAGGGCGCCCATTTTTTCGATAGTCATGGGGAACAATCGGTCATCTTCGAAATCCAAAAAAAGAATGCGCTCTTTGGGAATGCCTTTGTTAAGCAGTTGTTGGATGCGCTGGTATAGCGCGTAGGTTTTTCCAGCACGTCTCATTCCTACTGCGACTTTAATCATTTCGTTAGATTCAGGAAATTGGATTTGTCTTGGTATGGAGTCTTTCGCGTGTTCTATTTCACGGAAAGCTTCGTCCATCAGTGTGATTAGTAGGTCTCTCATTAGTGATGCTCGTGTGACTTCGGGTTCCCTTAAAGTATAACACTTGTCTTCTCCAGAAGACAAGTTTCTCCAAAACTTGTTCCCTCCGGAAGACAAGGTATGAAAAAATCAATAAGTTAGGGCTGGTTTCGACGATTTATAGGTCGCTATCTTCTTAAATGCATGACTTTAAAGCGTTCGCCACACTCATGGGGCAACATCAATTGCTTCACGGCTTGGGCCGCTTTTTGATAAGCCTCTTGGTCTGTAATAGCTGCTAATCGTTCTGTGATGTGGTGCTCCATGAGGAAAGAGGCTTGAGTTTGATAGCGCTCAACCTGAAAGCCTAAGGCCACAGCACTATCGCCAAGATGAGTGAAATTCACATCAGCTGTGATGTCTTGTTCGCCTGGTCGCAGCAAGTAATCGTCAACACGATGGTGCTGGTAAAAGCAACGCAGCGTGCCTTTGGCGCGATCGGGATGATAAAACTCTTTCTCCAAATAGCCGTAATCAATCAACAACACATCGCCTAGTTCCATGCACGCATGCAAGCTTTTAAGCCATGGCTCTAACCATAGATTCACTTCAGATTCGTAGCAGGTGTTAGGGTCTAAATGCAAAGCGTTTATAGCGTTTACAAGGCGTTTATTCTCGCAAGAGCGATAGGTTTTTTCTAACATACCGTTTTGGTGTGTGATGTGCAGTTCTTCTGTTTGGTTCTGAAAGCGTCGAAAACCATGCACAGGCATGGCATCAATCACCTCATTGCCAATAATAATCCCTCGGAAAGTATTGTCCTTGGGCAAGCTGTGAATCCATTGCACTCGTTTTCGTATGTCTGATGGAAGCTCGCTCAGCGTTTGTTGTTGACGGTGTTGTAAAAAAGCAGACGGTTCTAAAATCAGGTATTGCTCAGGAAGGTGGTTTAAGCGATCCAGCTCTAACAAGATGTCCAAGGCCATTTGTCCTGTGCCAGCACCGAGCTCTAACACACTACTGTCTGGGATGCGTGTTAGCGAGGAGAGACAGCGTTCCGCGACACATTGTGAGAATAAGGGCGACAGTAAAGGAGCAGTGACATAGTCACCGTCACGACCAAAAATGGCTTGTCCATTTTGGTAATACCCTAATTCTGGATGATACAAGGCGTGTTGCATGTAGTCGGCTAAGGTAATCGGACCATGGGTGTCTATGTGTTGGCATAACCAGTCGGTGAGTAGGTGGCTGATGGTGGATCGCGTCATGGGCGTTCTCTTTTTTACGGTTCTGCTTTTTCTTCCGCGATCCTAAGCGGCTGCTTCCTAAAGGTCAAGTTGTCCAAATTTGCACAAAAGGTTTTTTAGGAGTACCCTAGATTTGATTCAGGGATAGAATGTTTATTAATGCATGGTGTAGTCATGGGTAACGATACGACACAACGATCAAGGTCAAAACGTTTTTCTCGCAAAGTTTCCGGTCGGGTGGACCGTCGACTTGTGACGCCAGAGAGAAGCCCCGCATCGGCTAGTTATTTTCCTCGACCTGATAGCGATATCGCTCCACCATACAAATCGCTTCAAGAGCAGCAAAGAGAGGAAGCTCGTCGTCGCGCTCATGCTGATTCAAAAATACCCCCTTGGCAGCGTTTCTTAGCTTACTGGGCGGCAACCCAAGCAGCACGTCAGTCAGCTAAAAAAGCTACGGCTTATTCAGCTTCGATTGCTGGGCCGGTATTAGCGGGTGTGGGTTTAGTGTCGGCTCTTTCAATCTTGTTGACAGCCTCTTCTCCGGATGCAGTGATGATGCTTGTCTCCAATGTTCCTGTGTCAGCTGGGTTAATAGCAGGTTTAACGGTTGCAGCTGCTGCCGCCTTGTTTGCCATAGTTTGTTTAGCCACGTATGCTGTGGAGCATAGGAGGTACTGTGTCAGACCTGCAAGAGATAGAGCTCTTGCAATGGTGTCTTTCACAGGCTCTTCGGCTAAAAAAATGCGTGCGGTGAGTGTGCGTATGAATGATTTTGGGCAACCGGGGGAGCTTACGGTCGCTCCTTTTGAGTTACATTTTGATTAAAGAGGAATGATGACCCTTTTACCTCGTGTCTTTTTGATAACAGTACTTGGTTTTCTTTTAAGTGCTTGCGGCCCACCCTCTCCATCGTTTGATCGTTTTCTGACGCAAGACCAAGTCTCTCATGGCGCTTGGGGTTTGTCGGGCGTGATGAGCATTCAGCACGGTCGAAAGCGAGTGCTGGCGCATTACCATTGGAAGCATAGCTTGAGGCGAGATGTGATCGATGTGTCGGGGACTTTCCACATTGCTGCGACCAAAATCATCATCACCGCGAGCGGAGCCACGTTAATTGCCTCAGATGGCAGACATTACACGGCCTCCACCGCTGATGAGTTGATGAAAGAGCATTTGGGTTGGTCCTTACCCATGCGTTCCCTTACCTATTGGGTGCGTGGTTTGGAAGCGCCAGGGGCGGCAGCGGTTGGTAAACAAAAAGACAAGGGTTTCTTAGTGGCCTTGACACAACTTGGCTGGCAGATGCATTGGTACAGTTATCATACAGTGGGGCACTTACGTTTACCCAAACTCATGACATTGCGGAAAGGTGAATGGTCGTTTCGGATTGCGTTTAATCGCTGGAGCTGACCCTTTCCCCTTACAGGCGATTCCTATTATTTTGTTTAAGCTAGGTATATCACAAAACTGTATCACACCCCCATTTTAGGGGGTTTTGGCGTCTTGCTCAAAAAAAAGTCCGGTGATTTTTACGGTACCCACAGCCTTGACACCTACTGACCCTTCTCTTAGGCTCCGAAGTAATACCGCCTATGTGTGCTACATTAGCCATACCATCTGTAGGCTTTATATGCCAACTCAGGCACTGTGGAAAGGAAAACCCAATGACGTCACTGGCAAGCAATTCGGATGCTGCCTCAGCTCTCTCTGCTGAGCATTTTGTCTTGCGTCATCAATCTGACCTCGACCCACAAAGCCGAGCACATCCAGCTGTCGTGAACTGGTGTCGGGAGCAACAACATGTCGTTGCTTTACAAGATGGCACTATCCTCACCGATCAACCAGCCAGTCGATTGGTACAAAACTGCCAATTGGTGATGCAGCAGCAGGGTATTTCTGTGGCTGGTGTGCGCGTAGCCACCTACGATCTTATTCAAACCTTACTGGAAAACATTCCCACTGAAATTCAGTCTGACACAGAAAGTGTGTACAGCGATCAGCAGCGTAGGTTGCGGCGTTTGGTGAAAGAGGCGCTTTCTTTGCAAGCCACAGATATCCACATTGAAGTTCGAGCTCAGGATGCTTTATTGCGCTTTCGGCGCCATGGCGAATTGTTTCTGCAAGCAACATGGCAAGCACGAATGGCTCAAGAGTTAGCGTGTGTTGCCTTCAATAAAGAAACGGATCAGGCAGGCATGCATTTCAATCCTCGCGTCCCTCAAAATGCCGCGATGCCTTTGGTGATCGAGGGTCGTCGATTGCGGCTGCGTTTAGCGAGTCTCCCGGCGCATGGTGGCTATGATGTAGTGATGCGTTTGTTGCCTGAAGCAGAAACGTCTATTACTCCATTGTCTGATTTAGGTTACACACAAGCGCAGCTGGATGAGCTAAAGGCAATCATCGCTGAGCCACAGGGGGCGGTTTTAGTTGCAGGGCCTACTGGTTCAGGCAAAACCACCACGCTTGCAAGCTGCATGCAGACCATCCCTGATTATCGAAAAATCATCACTATCGAAGACCCAGTAGAGCGTCTTATTCCTAATGCCACGCAAGTGCCAGTGTCGATTGATCACGCCGATCGTGATTTTGCTAACATGACACGCACGGCATTGCGTATGGATCCGGATGTGATGGTGATTGGAGAAATGCGTGATAGCACAACAGCCAGTCTCATGATGCGTGCTGCATTGACTGGGCATTTGGTGTTTTCAACCGTGCACGCGAACACAGCTATCGATATTGTACGGCGCTTAGAAGATTTAGGTGTGCCTCGGTCACTCATGGCAAGTCAGGGTATTATCACGGCGTTGGTGAGTCAACGTTTGGTGCCTTTGCTATGTCCTCACTGTTCAGAACCTTACGATGCATCAACAGCGTTGCCAGAAGAATGGCAACGTGTCAGGGAAGAATATGGGGGAGACGTATCAGTGTTACGTCTCCGTGGGAAAGGGTGTGATCAGTGCGAAGGTTGTGGTTTAAGTGGTCGTACGGTTGTTGCAGATATTGTGCGCTTGGATGATCAGGCGGAAGACTGCATTGCGCAAGGTGATTTTAAAGCGTGGCGAGAACACTTACACAAAAAAGGACATCGGTCCTTGTGGGATCATGCACGTGAGCATGTCTTAGCGGGTCGTTGTGACCCAGCAGATGTCGATCGCGTTATTGGACGGGCATTGTATCAGGTGGAGGATCCACCATGAGTGTGTCTAACTTGAAAAAACAGTGGTACCAGCTGCAATTTACCAAACGTTTACAGGCAGCGTTTTGGGAAGATCTTGTGTCGTTGGTGGAAGATGATGTCTCTTTGAGTCAAGCGCTCACGGTATTGTCTACCTTGGATCAACCCATCATTGCTGCGGTAGCATCCAGTGTGTTGGAGGCTGTGACAGCGGGGAAGCGTTTAGCAGAAGGCATGCAAGCATGGTTTTCACCGATTACCTGTGCCGTGATTGATGCCGGTGAAAGCAGTGGAACTTTGTTATCTGCTATGCAGGCTTGTGCTAAAGATGCGGCACAACGCGGTGTGCTATCAAAAGCTGCTGTATCCACCTTAACGTATCCGCTGATTGTTCTGATGGTAGCTTTAGGGGTGATGGTCTTTGTTAAGCATAGCGTGTTGGAAAGTTTAATTGCTATTAAACCTTTGGCAGCATGGCCTTCAACCAGTGTGCATTTGTATCAGTTAGCTAACTTTGTAGAGCATGCGTGGTTGTGGTTGTTATGTGATGTGGTGTTACTGCTGATTGCGTTTCAATGGTTTTGCCGAGTGTATACCGGTCGTTTTCGTGACACCGTCGATCAGTTCCCCTTACTGCAATTGTATCGTCAGGCTACGGCCTGGCGGTTCATGCGCATGCTAGGTGTGTTGTTGGGTAACGGCATGATGTTGAACCAAGCCTTTTCTCTTATTACTAAACGAGCACAACCGTATTTGGTGTGGCACTTGCAGCGCATGCAGCACTCCTTGAATGCAGGCACATTGGCTATGGCAGATGTCTTAGACACGCAGTTGTTAGACGAACAAGACCTAACGCGTCTTCGTGTTTTATCCCAACACAAAAGTTTGGCGTCGTCGTTGAATCGCTTGTCTGATCAAGCATCGCTACGTTGGTCCGGAACCATTGAGCGAATCGCTCGAATTCTCGCGGGCTTATTATTGGCAGCATCTGCTGCTTTGGCAGCTCTTTTAATTTTTGGCATTTATACCATTGCGTCTGTGATGGCCATGTAACTACGAGGAGGTAACACACTCATGCATCATCAATCACCTTTATTTAAGCAGCGAGGCATTGCTTTGCTCGAAGTGATGTTATCCATTTCCGTGATAGCATTAATTTTAGTGATGGCGACACGTTTCTTTTACGTTGCGAACAACAACAGCAAAACCAATATAGTCATTAGCCAAGTTGGCGCTTTGGTGGCTGCCTCTGAAACTTGGCGAGGAGCTAGCATTGATACGAGTGGTATATCCATAGGTGAGTTAGGTGATGCGGGTCTTCTAGATAATTTGCCTGGGGTTACTGGGTCTGGAAAAGATATCAGCATGAAAACACCGTGGGGCGATACATACAGCGTATCGTCAGATGGTTTGCAGATCACAATTAATGTGAGCTTGCCACATTGCGGTGCTGTGCTTCAGGCTTTCCCAAATTCCACGTGTCACGATGGCTCGTTCCGTTATTCGTTTCAATAGTCATGCGCTATAGCAACTGTCAAGGAGTTGGTATGTTGGAAGTGTTGTTAGGGTTAACAATAGCGGCCTTGCTGCTCATTGTCACCATTCGACAATACCATGCGAAGCAACTGAGTACTGATCAAGCTTTGGTGCGATCAGATGTTGCCTTGCTGTCCGATGCTTTGCGTAGCTATGTCCAAAAAACAGGGTGCTATAACCAAGATTCAGAGAACGCAGGTTATTTTGTAGGTGCTTCCGAGCCAAGTTTGCAAGAAGTCGCTCGAGTTTCAGGCGTCACCTTGCCTGAACGTCGAGATCCAATTATCACCCAATATAGTGTCGGCGTGGATGATGAGGTGAATACGATGGACGTGGGGCCACGTATTCGTCACCGTTTTTGGATAAAAGGAGTATTGGGGGATTCTTTTCAAGAAGCTCGTCATGCCATGGCTGGCTTGTTGAGTGGCTCTGTGTGTGGCAGAGATATTTGCTGGTTTATATCTATGTTTGACGATGACAATGCATTTGGAATGAGTCGTGTCTTCACCTTTATGAGAACGCTATCAGAGGAAGACAGTAGTATCGTCGATCAGTCAACGTCTTTAGCAGCTTGTTGGACGAGGGGGGCATGATGGATCATTCCTCATATCAACAAGAAGGTTACACTTTATTAGAACTCTTGCTATTTTTGTCGCTGGTCTGTGTGATTGTATTAGCCATGATACGGTTACATCGTTATCACGAATCACAAGCGATCACTCAGCAAGCAGTATCAGAAATGCAAAGCATGATGTCTGCGATGTTGTATTATGAATCTGTTGAGGGTGCATGGCCTGAAGAAAACACACATTGTGCCGACAGCACGCTTCTAACAGAGACACCTTTTACGCAGTATTATTTACCCAGCCATTTAGTACCATCCTTATTTCATACCGGCTATTGTTGGAAGGAAAACGAGAAGACAGAGTCCCAGCCGTTAGGGTTACTCAGTTTGGATTTGCCTGTTAAGGGTGAGAATCCCGCAGCGAGAGCGCAAGCCATTGCTGCCTTATTACCGCATGCCAGTGCCATATCAGACATAGATTCCGAGGCATCCTGTGCAGATAGTTCGGCTATGTGTTATGTGCATACAGAATTAGTGCCGGCCCATCTTTCTTCGAGTTCAGGTATGAATTTGCAATCCATTGGGCAGTGTGTACCAGGTATTGACTGGGCAACATGCACAGACAGTCAGTTGCCACAAGAAGGGCATTGTTGCAAAAAACAAGGGGAGAGCAACACGTATATCATACGAGCGACGTCATGCTCAAAAGGATATACGATGAAAATAGTCTACGTGCCGGCGTATTTAAAAATGGTCTTACAAAGTTACCAGGGGCAACAGCTTCCCGCGTATTTGTTAGACAGTGGGTATGTGCGTGATAGTAGCATCACAGGATCAAGTAGCTCTACACAAGCAGAGAGCGCGACTTGCACTGATTTGGGAACAGGCACGACACGCTGTGAGTTGCCTGTCGGATTAGGTAACTCTATTCCCAACGACAGTGCTTTTGATGTGACGAATGCACCATCAGGTTATTTGAAAGGGAGTGCGGGTTTGGTCTACGTGGCCGCCTGTCAAAAAGATGAAGGAGTAAATCAATGAAAGGATCCAAGGCTGGTGAAGAAAAGCAACAGACTTACAGAGAAGTGATAAAAAAAGCCAATGAAGATGCGCAACAGAAGATGGGTGAAGCTAAAGCTGAAGAAGAAAAGGTTAAGCCTAAAACCTGTGGTGAACATTTTTCGGAATCGGTCACGGTAAGTAGCTGCATGATAGGTTCTTCTTTGCTAGTTGTTGTTGGGTGTGTGATTGCTTTGGGGAGTTATTTTATGTTTGGCAGCCAGGAGGTAGGTGCTGTCGCACAAATGCAATTTAAAGACGTGTTATCGTCTCATGCCTCTATTTTACTGATAATGGGCATTGCGGTTGTCATTTTAATTTTAGGGATTCTCTTGAGAAACAGCTGTGGCTCCTGTGATGCAAAGTTAAAAACATGTGTCAGTGCAATGGGTAAAATGTGTTGCTTTGGAGGTAAAGATGCTCGTCAACAGGGTGAGGTTAAGCCAGTGGAGGTGAGTAGAGAGCAATTTTAAAGCATGTAAGCAAAGACCTAGGGAAGGGTGTGCTTGATTTTTGACAAACTCGACGATTATGAGGAGGTTGTATGAAGCAAACCTATCGAGTGCTGTTAGGATTAACAGCGTTTATGACGATTGCCTTTGGGACGACACCCAAGGAATCATCTTCTAAAGCAATGGTGCCAGTGTCAGTTAAAAAAGAAAAAGGATGCTCGAACCATCATGCCTTAACTTTTTATACGGGTTCTTTGCGTGAAAACTTAAAGCGGTTGGCTGCGTCCTATGGGTGGAAAGATGTGGTTTGGTTGCCGCAGAATGATTATCAATGGCATGGTCGAGTGACCTTGCAGGGTAAATCCTTAGATCGGGTGTTAACACAAGTCTTGAAGCGGTATCCGTTGCAAGCGCAATTTTACGATGGCAATCATATTTTAGTGGTTGCTCCACGCACTTTGTAGGAGAAGAAAATGAGAGTGGTTCGGTGGTTAGTGTCTGCAGCATGTCTATTAGGGATCTCGGGATGCCAGCATTCCTTGTATCAAACAAGTGAGACGAATATCAATCAAACTAAGGGTGATATGGATACGATACAGCGTCAGGCAAATCGTGTGCAACCGCCTGTGGTGCATTATTCAGGCTATTTTGCTGATACAAAGCCAGTTGACTTGTCTCATCAACCGCTGTGGTTGCATGATCCCATTCATGTGCACACAGAAGGTTTGCCGTTTAGAGCTGTGTTGCGAACTATTTTGGATAAACATCCTGTGAGTGTTAGTTTAGATGCTAGCATTGAGGCGGATAAACCCATTAGCATGCGTTATGAGGGGACAGTGCAAGGCGCATTAGAAACGCTAGCGCATTTGTCGGATTATCATGTGTCCTGGCCTAATCGGGATCAGTTAGATTGGTCTGCTTTTGAAACGAAAAGCTACGACGTCTCCTTTATGCCAGGGAATAGTAATTACCTCGTTGGGCAACAAGCGAATAGCAACTCAAGAGCGCGCACTAGTGGTGACCAAACAGTGGGTGAATCACCCTTAAGTCAAATCAATGACGAACAATACAGCAATTTAAAAGCCTCTTTGTCTGTTTGGAAAGACTTAAAAACAGGGTTGCAGCGCATACAATCGAAAGAGGGGCATGTGTCTATTTCAGAGGCCACCACGTCGGTGTCTGTGACAGACAGGCCAAGTCGTGTGAGAGCCATGACTCGTTACATTCAATCGATGAATAATTATCTATCGAAAGAAGTGTTGGTGCGAGTTCAAGTGCTGGAAATACGTCTAAACAAAGACTTTAACTACGGTGTGAACTGGAATGCAGTGGCTAACAAGTTGTTTAACACACCCTTTACGTTGACAGGTACTTTGGCTGACATCACCAATCTTTCGTCCAATAGTTTGGTGGTGACATCGACGACAACAGAGCCTCAGGTTGCGATAGGAAACACGTCGCAAACCGTTGTGAAAGCTTTGAGTGAGCAAGGGCAAGTGCGTATTGTGACACAACCGCAAGTCATGACTTTAAACAATCAAATGGCTTCCATTCGAATCACGAAAAACATTGGTTACATTGAAAGCGTGAGCCAAACCCAAAACGAAGTGGGTAACTTCAACACATCATCAGTGGTTCCGGGTACTGTCACCGATGGTTTTACGCTGTATGTCCTACCGAAGATTCATGGGGATCGTGTGTTTTTGCAGGTGAGTTCAACGATTGCGAATCTTGATCGCTTGGATAAAACAAGCACGATACCCACAGGTGTGACCGTGTCGTCCAGTTCTGCGCAGCAGTTCCAAGCGATTCAACTGCCAACCTTATCGCAGAAAGCCTTTAATGAACGCAGTGTGGTTCGTTCAGGAGATACCTTGATCATGGCAGGGTACAAGCGTCTTGAAGATCAAACCAGTGATGCTTCATTGTTTGGTATTCCTCCTTTGGGAGGCAAGGGTGCGATGCGTAGTAACATAGAAACCTTGGTGCTTATTACGCCAGTGATCATGAGGAGCGATGAGCAACATGTCCACCCTCGTACATGATCATGATACACCGTATGTGTTGATGCCTTATCGCGAACGTTTGACTGTTTCAAGTGTTCGCGAGTTGCGACACTGTATCAAAGGATTGTCCGCTCAGTTTGGGAAGCATCTCCTGCTCACCCATTTGGGAGAGGGAGTGTATGATGTGGTGTGTTCCGATCAGTCAGGGTATTTGCTTGCTGAAACAGTCTGTGCTGGATTGCGTGATCAGCAGACGTTTGTTTATGTGGAGTCTCATGATAAAGATTACCTTGTTATTGTTGTTCAAGATGCTCAGGTGCTGATGGACATACGATGTTCATACGAGGAATGTTATCAGCTTGTGCTGAACTATACGGACAGCTTGTCTTGTCCATGTGTTATGGTTGGTTTTGATTGGTCAAATGAAGAAAAGGAAGCCATTAATCGCCGTGGCATTGTGACTCAGGTACAGGAAAAGTCTATGTGGCGTTCCTTTCAGTTAGCTGACTCTTTGCTACGTCCACTGTCGTATTGGCAGAAAACGAAATATCAACCTTGGTATCGGCGCTATCGTTTAGGTCTACTTGCTGGGTGTGTGGTTGCGGTTCTTTTCTTCGCGCTCTATCGTGTCAGTCATCACCCTGTGGATGTGTTTAAAACAACCCATCAGAGCACGATAGGCGAGCGTTATCAGCAAGCTGATTTGGCTCAGGACGTGTTGGCTCATGTTTCTCAAACAGTGATGACTGTTCAATCATGGCCAGGTGTTTCTGTGCATGCTGTAAAATGGGATGTATCAGGATTTCATCTAAAAGTATCGTTATCTTCATCCCTTCGTCACCATGCGTGGCAGAAATGGCTGGCAGGTCATCATTTTTCCATTCGTGATCGAGGCGAGGTAGCTGAGTTGAAGCAAGCAGCTTGGCACTGGCCACATTCATCGTTGATCATCAAGCAATCCGTTCAAAACATCAGTGATCAACTCTCAGAGCACATGGAAGCTTCTTCTGGAAAATTACGTTGGGTTGAGCGCTCACAAGAAAAACGTGGCTCTTACACATTGATGCAAGTAGAGTGTCAGGTGAGAGGAGTTACAGCGGCTCGTTTGTCGTTATTAGCAGATTCATTGCACAGGTATCCTGTGAGCTTGAATCAATTATCCTTACATGACCAAAAAGGTCTGTTTTGGGGTTCATTATCATTGATTGTATGGGGAGTTTGATATGCCTTTCGATAAAAAACGCTTGATGTTAGCTGCAGTGACATGCATTGCGGTAGTCATTGTTATTTGGCAAATCTATGCGATGGTGCATTCTGATTATTCATCCACATCCACCAGGGAAAAACCAGCAAGGTCTACAGGCCTTAGTCCAATGACACACAAAAATGCTAGAGTATCAGCACCGCAAGCATCGTCATCAGGTAAAACGCCGAAGTATGTCCAGTTAGCTAGACAGATTGAGTTGGCAAAAATGAAACGCAAATTAGCAGAGCAGCAGGTTGCGATAGCACACGCGAAACAAAGATTGGCCTCTATGCAGGGGACATCGGCAGCGATGTCTCTTAATCCAGTCTCACAAGAAGAATCAGGCAATGCCCAGCATTATCAATTGTTAGGTTTGTCTAATCAGCCACATCGAGGTTGGGAAGTCATGCTGCGAGTGGACGGTAAGTTGGTGACGGCACATGCACATCAACACTTGCCTAATGGTGATGAGGTTGTCAGTATTTCGCCTGAGCAAGTATTAATTAATCAACATCCTAACATTCTCGCGTTGTCGTTTGATGGGTCTAAATATGTACCTTCTGGTTCGTAAAACGAATCTGTCTGATGCACGCCCCTCGGTTCGCGTATGCGAATCCGCTGGGGGTCCACAGACACGTGGGAGGTGTCATTAAGGAACGTCACATGCAACAACTAGAACGTTATTTACCTTTTTCTCAATCGCGTATGTGGGGTTTGATGCGCGATTATTATATCAATAGCGGCATGTCTGCCTGGACAGGAGAGGTTCCGTTTTATGTAACCTCTCATCCATTCATGGCGCATCGTTATGCTAATTTAATCGTGGATGCTTGGCGTGATTGGCGTGCGCAGTCTAGCGATCATCATCAGGTCTGTTTCTATGTAATTGAGCTTGGCGCTGGAACAGGTAAATTGAGTTATCACATCTTGCGAGCATTAGAAGAATTGTGCGCTCATTGGGAGTTGCCATTCGCACAGCTTCGTTATGTCATGACAGATCTTGTCGAAGCGAATGTTGATTTTTGGAAGCAACACAAGCAACTTGCGTCATTTGTTAAACAAGGGGTGTGTGACTTTGCGACCTTAGATTGCGAGTCATTCACGAGTGTTCTCTGTGCGAGTGGTGATGTGATTGCTGCATCTAGTTTGAATGGTCCGCTTTGTGTGATTGGTAATTATATTTTTGATACCTTGCCTGCAGATATTTTTCAGAAAAAAAATGGTCATTTGTATGAGTCGCGTGTGAGCGCTTTTACGGAGTCAAGTAATCTCGAAGGGGATGTCATCAAAGAGTGTAGTCGTGTTACATTAGAGCATGAAGAAGCACGTTTAACCCTTCCTTATTACAATGATGTCTGTGACGTGTGTTTGGAGAGGCAGTTAGAGTTTGGTGAGGACGGTTTTTTCTTTGTGCCAACAGTGGCCATACGAGCTTTGCATACACTGGCATCCTTTTCGTCGGGGCGATTGATATTGCTAACCAGCGACAAAGGCTATCGTTCACGTTCTGAAATGTTGGACTTATCGTTCCCAAAGTTAACGTTTCATGGCAGTTTTTCTGTGATGGTGAATTATCTGGCCATTGCTGATTACATCGAGTCACAAGCCCATGGCTTTACAGCCTTGCAAGAGCCACGAGCAGGTATTGCAAGCTGTGTCATGAGTATGGGTATGGCAGTTAATCGCATGCCAAACTTTCTGTTACGTGTGAAGCAGGATATGTTAGATTACAGTTCTGGCGATTATTTTACCTTGTATCGAGCCATGGTTGACAGCAAAGAACACCAATCAGCTGATACTCTTATTGCTTTATTGGCTCATTCTCGTTGGGATCCTCATGTTTTACAGCGAGTCTATCAGCGTTTGGGTGAAGCATTATCGTCTGGATCTGAATCTTCAAGGTCATGGTTGCGAGTGCACTTAGCTGATTTTGTGGTTAACCGTTATGATATGCCAGGTGCTCAAGACACGTTTTTTGCCTTGGGTTTTTTGGCGTATTGCTTAGGTGATTATCAAAGTTCTTTGGATTATTACACGCAATCACTTCATCTCTTCCCGAAGCAATCCTCCACCCATTTTAACATGGGTTTATCTTGGCACTATTTAGGTGACAACGACCAAGCAAGAGATGCCTTTCAGACAGCCTTGGCTTTAGATGCTGATAATGCTGAAGCGAAAGAATGGTTGGCTAAGTTGAGTGCTTAACTAATCGGTCACGCATGCGTAGCATCCCTTTAAAAATACTTGATGCGATTTCCTCCGGGAAGTCTGACGGGATTAATGTTGCTACATGGTCAATCACAGAATCAACGCAGGTCAATGTGTCATCCAGTAGAGAAGTGGCTTGTTTTTCTGTTATGTTAGCTTTTTTAGCAGTTTCTAAAAAGTGTGAACGTTTGGCTTCATACCATTTGTAATAAACGTTTTTACCTCTTAGCGCCATGGCCATTTGTGCTTTTCGTTCATGCAATTCTTTATTTGCTATGATTGGGTAGGCTGATAGGATGTCATAGAAAGGAGTTAGCTGATACAGTCCGCCGGGTTTTAGGAAAATACTAATATTTTTTGCATGGCCATCGATGGCACATAGCAGCCAAAAGATGATTTGAGATCTAAAAAAGTGTTCACGATCTAAGGCGGCTTGTTCTGAGCCTAGTAATGCAGCCATAATTTGTTGGATTCCTGGTCCGCCATCTGCTTCGTACTTAAGATGTGGGCTAAGACCTAGAGCTTGACACATATCTTCTTGTGGCAGTCGGAGAAGAGAGTTTTTGCTATCGTTGTACGCTCGATCAAAGCGTTTTACCACTAATGTCTTCACACCATCAAACACCTTAATTTTTGTATCAGCAACAGCTAAACCAAAAGCACGAACAATTTCGGAGCATAGCCATTCATTTTCACAACTTTGGCTTAGATCGATGTTTTGGTTAGAGAGATGCCCAATGGGTAGTTTAAAAATGTGAGAAGTTGGTGTGCTAGATTCTGGCACACACCATGTGTTGTTGTGTTGTAAGAATGCCGTTTTTTCTTGTGCGCCAGCAATGGAGAGTCGGAACGCACTAAAGGAATCGCTCATTCCTAGCGGGTTTTTTTTATGAGATCGAAGAATACCTGCGATTTCTTTTTCAGTGACTGGGGTAAAACGCATGCTGTTATCGTTTGGGATTTCGTTGTCATGGAGTAATTGTATGGAGCCAACGCAGTCTTTACCGATACAAGCCAGTAAATCAAAAGGGTGATTGCTGCGTAGTTGGAATTTTGTTTGAATGGTATGACGAATCACGGGATTGTCTGGCAGTAGATTATCAAAGTAATTGTACACCTTCTCGCCGCTCAGTTGTTTGGTAGTTAGTGGGAGTGATAGCGATACGGGATAGGCATCTCGAGATTCTAGCCAAGTGTTGTCGTAGTTAAGTGCTAGGGTACCTTGTTTGTTTTTTTTCAGCGAGCCAAGTCGGATGCCGTTGCTGAATATATGTAGCGTGTTTTCGTTATTCATGGTGACTTTCTCTGTTCAAAATAGGGTGCTCACCTTTTGGTATCGCCTCTAAATTTAATTCTAAAGCCGATAGAATGAGAAAGGCGGTTGATAGTCTCATGTTGTCGGGCGCGTTTTCAAAAGCAGAAATGGTCTTTTGTTTGAGGCCAACGCGGTCGCCAAGTTCGGTTTGTGTGAGTCCCAGTACTTTTCTACGGTGTATAGCCCAAGCAGCAAATTCTTTAGGGGAACGGATAATCATCAGCATGTGCTTGTCTCCAGTGCGGCTGTATGCTTCCAATATATACCTAAATGGGGATAAAGTCAAAAATATACCTAATAAAGGATAATTCTGGGATATCCCTTTTAAGGGATGGAAATCTATGCAATTCTGGAGTTGTACTTCAGGATTGCATAAAATAGGGCGTTCTGCTATGATTAATAAAAAGGCAGGTTGTTTGTAACCTTATGATATATAGGTGTATTTATGTTTAATAGAGACATGCATGCAGAATTACTAGAAATGGCTAAACAATATCCCGTTGTGACTGTTACAGGGCCTAGGCAGTCAGGCAAAACAACCCTAGTGCGGTTGGCTTTTCCCGATAAGCCTTACGTAAATTTGGAGTCGATTGCTGTAAAACAGCTTGTAGAGGCAGATCCCGTTGGGTTTTTGGATAAGTATCCAGATGGTGCGATTATTGATGAGATCCAATGTCACCCCGAGTTGTTGTCTGATATTCAGGTTCGTGTTGACGCTAAGCAGGCTGCGGGCATGTTCATACTGACGGGTAGTCATCAAGTAGGTTTACAAGGAGCTATTGCACAATCACTAGCGGGCCGCACGGCTGTGTTGCATTTGTTGCCAATGAGTTTGTCTGAGTTGGCTGCTGCAAATCAGGAAGATACCCTCGATGCGTTACTGTTGAAGGGTTGTTTCCCACGTATTTATCATGATCGCCTAGACCCAACGAAAGCGTATAATGGCTATGTGCAAACGTACTTAGAGCGGGATGTGAGGCAAATGTTAGAGGTTAAAAATCTGCATGCCTTCCGCAAGTTTATTACCTTATGTGCAGGGCGTATTGGTCAGGTCTTCAATAAAGAGAGTATGGCGAACGAAGTAGGTGTGTCATCCAAAACCATTGCGCATTGGTTATCGATTTTGGAAGCATCTTACATTATCTTCTTGTTGCCCCCGTATTTTGAGAATATTGGAAAGCGCCTGATTAAATCACCTAAACTGTATTTTTGTGATGTGGGTTTAGCTGCTTACTTGCTTGGCATTGAAACAACGACGCAGATGTCACGTGATCCTCTGCGCGGGCAGTTGTTTGAAAACCTCGTGATTTTGGAGTTAATCAAAAAACGTTGGAACCAAGGCTTAGAGCATAGGCTTCATTTTTATAGGGACTCCAATCAAAACGAGGTCGATGTGTTGTATCAGACAGGTCATCACGTTATTCCGATTGAGATAAAATCATCAAAAACATTTCATGCTTCCTTTGGTCGGGCTTTGGCATACCTGAAAAGAATCATGCCTGAGCGTGTTGTGCACGCGACGGTTGTTTACGCTGGTGATGCTGAGCAGCGGGTGAGTGATATGCGACTGCTCAACTACGCTCACGCAGCTCGCGCTCTGGACTCGTCTTGACGCCACCAGCAAACCCAGTTAGAGTGTCTTTTCTTGATCCATTGTGCAGAGACACCATGTCATACCAATCTACCATCATTGTGTGTTGTTTTCGTTGTTGCAGCGTCTGCTGCTAGTTATTATTTGTCTCTTTTTATCGCTGTTTTATATTTTTTCTTGATTAATCAATAGGATGCTTTATGTCATCGTCACGTTCTTCGTTTTGGTTGGGTGTTTTAAGTTACTGCTTAGCTACCATGTTTTTGTTGTATGAAATGGCCGTTCAAGTGTCGCCTAGTGTGATGGTTCATCCCTTAATGCACGATTTGCACATCGATGCTGCGATCTTAGGGATGATGGCCAGTACTTACTTTTATAGTTACACGCTCATGCAGATTCCCGTGGGCCTTTTGTACGATCGCTTCCCTGCGAAGTGGTTGCTGTTGATTGCGATTCTATGCTGTGCCAGCGGTTTGTTTTTCTTCTCAACCACAGCTCAAGTGGCGACGCTAGCACTAGGGCGCTTTTTGATGGGCATTGGTTCTGCATTTGCGTTTGTGGGTGTGTTAGTTACCGCTGCGCGTTGGTTTCCCAAGCGTTACTTTGCGTTTTTGGTGGGTTTGGCACAGCTTCTGGCAGCGCTAGGGGCAGCAGGTGGTCAATGGCCCTTGTCGTTTTTGGTGCATGCCATCGGTTGGCGCGCGAGTGCGTATGATTTAGCGTGGGTGGGTGTGGCCTTAGCCGTCGTGGTATTTTTCTTTATGCGACGTCACTCGAGTGAGTCGCAACTCAAAACGCGTTTAAGTCTCCATGCTTTGTGGGTTTCTTTAAGGCGCGTGGTCGCTTGTCCGTCGATGTGGTGGATTGCCTTGTATGCCTTTTTCTCTTGGGCGCCGATTGCGGTGTTTGCATCGCTCTGGGGCGTGCCATTTTTGATGCAACGTTTTATGGTGTCGAACACAGAGGCGACCTCGATGATACTCACCGTTTGGTTGGCTTTAGCGGTCACTGCGCCGAGTTTGGGGTTGCTCACACGTTGGGTAAAAACCATGAGTTTGTTACGCGTGACGGCTATTGTGGGTGCGATAGGCACAGCGTTTTTGATTTTTGTGTCAGGTCATTTCACTTGGTGGCATTTGGTGTGTTTGGCTGCGATAGGCGTGGCTGCCTCCGGGCAAATTCTTACTTTTGATTTGGTGCGCCAACAACAAACGCAAGAAGACTTAGGCGTTGCCGTGGGTTTTGTGAACATGGCGGTAGTCGCAGGTGGTGCTTTGTTGCAACCCTTATCCGGTTGGATCTTGCGATGGCATAGTCATGGTCTCATGCAACACGGCGTGCCTGTGTATAACGTGAGTGATTACCATGCAGCCCTGTTCCTAGTGCCTTTAAGCTTTGTCTTGGCTTTGTTAGTGAGTTTTAAGATCCAACGATCGGTGTGTGATTAGGGGTTCTAGGTCAAGTGATTTAACTGGCATGCGTGATACATCACAGATGCCTTGCTAGTGCATCCATAAGCTCGGTTTTGTTGAGAGACATGTTGGAGTCTTATTTACCCCTGCAACTCATTGTTGAACAAATCTAAAACAGACTGATAAAAACCACGGTTGACCAAACAAGCATCTAAGTTAGTTTCCGGGGAGGTATCATCAGACAGTGATTCTTGTGGTTGTTGATCGCGTTGTCGCATGAGGGTCTTAACCAGCAGCGCTTGTTGCTCAGCTGTTCCGTAGTTGGCCACCACGCAGGCGCATTTTTTGATCTGCGCGGTGATGTCCATGGCGATGTAGCGGTTTTTAGGGGGTGTGATCAGTTGAATCACCTTCAACAGAGATTGCGCAGCCACTTGTGATTTATGAATCACCATGCATTCGTGGCACTCAAATTGATCCAGATAGTCTCGCATGTGCTTTGAAAACTCGCGCAGGCCGTCGTAGGCATAATAAGAGCCGGGCGCTTGCGGGTTAAAGTTTTGTTCGATGTCGGCAACGATACGTTGGCCGGCTTCGTAAAGTAACACGCTGGAGGTGTAAAGTTTTGTGCTACGCAAGCCGAGGGCTTTTAACTTTTTCATGCGCTCGTCTTGAGGCAAAAGCGTACGCAATGTTTTTCTGAATCGGTGTATGAGTCCGGACATGGTTTGCTCAAAGACCAAGTCAATCATAAAAGTGTCCTTACGGTTGTCGTAAATATCTTACAGCGAAGTAGTCCAATGACCACGCTTAAGTGAGCATTATACCCCACGACACTTAAAATAGCATTAACATGCGTAAAATTTATACGAGCAAGTATTTTGCTAAGACACTAAGTGGCGTAGGTGTTTTTTAACGTAATTTCATTGGGATGGCAATAGTTCCGTTAATTCTTTTTTCTTGTTTAAGTAGTTTTCCCAATAGGGGTTGCGTTGCTTGAGTTTTTTGTTTGCGTGACACGCGCGTGCAAGAAGCACGATGCCCGCGATTAACAGTGCTGCACTAGCAGCAAACAAACCGATCATCAGTGTGTTTGTGTTGGTGATTTGTGCTGACACCATAAGGCCGCCTAAGCACCCTAACACGCTCACCAAAATGCAGGCGATACCAGCGGGTTGTTCGCGAAGGGATGCGTTGACCCATGCTTGTTGGACTTTTAGAGGAGATTTACGCTTTTTTACGGGAGGGAGGTTATCCAAGTAGTTTTTGTACTCGCTTTGTATTGCATTGGTGTAAGCGTCAAAAGGGAATGCATCGCTATAAATGGATGACCCTTTAGGGGCTTTGATAGGGTTAACTTCTTTGCCATTTGGGGCCACCAAAAAACCGGTAGCTCCATGCCATTTACCGTCGTTGTGAAGTTCGTAGAGCACATGACAGCATAAGTTATTCACAGGATCATTGGGGCAGAACGTAGGTATGTTGCTGGGAGCTAATAACGCTCGGTATGGTTGCGATGGTTCCTTTTCATAGGGAGTTATCCAAAGAGTCGGTCGCTTTTTCTCTGGTGTCTTAAGGTATGCAGCAAGAGCATCCTTTAAGCCCTTAAATTTTGTGAAGGCTGTTGTTGCTTGATTGGTAAAAAAGTCAGGGGTTTTGGCCATGCGCTTTTTATGGGCGGTGTCGTGTGAGTTTAAGATATCTTCTGGAGACTTACATTCTGCGATTTGTGCTTCATGAATCGATTGTTGCGGCATGGGCATCTCTCATATGGTTAATATTTGATCACTTTATCATTACAGGTCTTGTTAGGTCAAGCTGAATAGGTACTATACAGATTGTTGTTACTAAGGAGTCATGCGTGTCTGAGAGCGTTAGCAAACAGTGGCAAGCCTATTTGGGGTCCTTTACCCAGGTCATACAAGCGCTTAGTGATCAGCTTGTTTTTTCTTTTTTGGGGGCGAAAGAGCGCCCGCTCACCAAAGCAGAAGGTGAAGCGTTGGGTTTGTCAGCGGGGTATCCTGCTTGGGTGCGTGAGGTGGCTTGGTCTTATGAAGATGTACCGCAGGTGAGTGCCTCGGCGATTATTCCTGTGGCTGACACAACAACGTTTCAGCGATTGCGGGAGTGGGGTGATCAGCCTTTGGGGAAGTTACTTTACACGGATCCCGAGCTAGTCGAGTGTGATTCTGTTTTGTTGCCTCCGGAAGAGGGTTATGCGATTCATCGTCAGCGTGAGTTACGGTTTCACGGGCATGCGTTATTGAGTGTGGAGCGCCTAACGCCTGCGTTTCTTCGCACGTGGGAGCATGAGATAAGCGCTGTCTTGAGTCGAGGTGTGCATGAATAAAGTAGGGGCGATTGTTCGGTTAATGCGTTGGCATAAGCCCATTGGCGCTTGGCTTTTACTGTGGCCGACCTTGTGGGGTTTGTGGCTGTCATCGGATGGGCACCCTAGCTGGTCGTTGGTGGCCGTTTTTGTGTTAGGTGTTTGGTTAACGCGTTCGGCAGGGTGTGTCATCAATGATATTTGGGATAGACACATTGACCCTCATGTCGATCGAACACGCACCCGTCCTTTAGCTGCGGGCGAGGTGTCCACACGCGAGGCCAGCGCTGTGTTTGCGGTACTCATGATCATTTCAGCCGCTTTGGTGTTTCTATTTTTACCGACTCAAACGTGGATCTATGCTGTGGTAGGTGCTCTCTTAACGGTGATTTATCCAGGCATGAAGCGTGTGATTCACGCGCCGCAATGTGTGTTGGGGATAGCTTTTTCTTGGGGTATCCCGATGGCGGTTGTGGCGACCGGTGGTCGTTTTGATGGGTCATTGTGGTTGTTGTGGTCTCTGGCTTGGCTATGGCCTGTGGCTTATGATACGCAATACGCATTGGCGGATCGCGACGATGATCTGCGGATTGGCGTGCGTTCCACTGCCATCCTGTTGGGTCAGCACGCGGAGCGGGTTGTCATGTTGCTTCAAGGGCTCGTGTTGCTGGGCTGGTTATGGCTCGCTTGGCGTGAAGGGTGGGCATGTTGGTATCTGTTGCCTTGGGCGGCCGGTGTCGTTGTCGTGTATCGCCAGTGGCTGTTGATGAGACAGTCTGAGCGGGAAGCCTACACACAGGCATTTTGCTGGAATAAATGGGAGGGTTTTTTCTTATTGCTGAGCATGATTTTTGGCGCATTCTGAACAAACTTAGAACCCATTTTGACTCAAAGTAAATCATTCCTAAGTTGGTGTTTGCTTAAGGTGTACCATTAGTCGATACTGTGTACCAAAGTGGCTTTCAAACGTCCTCTCGAAGAGGATCCATGTAATGAGGTAAAGGGTTTCACATGGCAGATTATTTTCGCCGATCAGGTGTCCTGTTGGCATTGGTGGCTAGCGCATCTTTAGCGCACGCATCCGATTTGGGTTCTGTGTATGAGCAGGCTCTAAAAACGGACCCCACCTTCAAGCAGGCCAACGCACAGTGGTTGGTTGATCAACAAGCCTACCCTTTGGCGTTAACAGGTGATGGCGTTGCTGGAACCGGTTTGTTTCCAAACATTGATTTTACATCTCAATTCGATCGCGCACGCACAAGCACCAGCAACACGACTGATGCGTCTGCAACCGGTTACGAGTGGGATACCAACTACGCCCTAACGATCACTCAACCTGTGTTCAACATTTCTACATGGCTCAGCATTAAAGAAGCGCGTTACTCCGTTCGTGCGGCAACAGCAACTTACCTTTCTGCTGGGCAAAGCTTGATTAGCCGGACAGCAGTGGCGTATTTAGAAGTGCTGCGTGATTACGATATTTTGCAGTACGATTTAGCGGCAGAGGCAGCTTTGTTGCATGAGTTGGGTGTTGCCAAAAACAAATACAGCGTTGGTCTTGATGCTGCGACGGATGTGTATCAAGCGCAAGCGAGTTATGACTTGGCAAGAGCAACAGTGATTAAGCAGCGTGTTGCTTTAGCAGACGCGAAAGAAGATCTTCGTGCCATCACCGGCGAAGAGTATCCTGTCATGGCTGGCTTACCTCAGCAAATTCCGCTAGTGGCTCCAGCCCCGCATGATATCAATGCGTGGGTAGACACAGCCTTAAAACAAAACTACACCTTAAATGCTGATCGCATGACCATGGAAGCAGACCGTGTTGCGATCAACACAACACGTATGTCTCGACTACCTACCGTAAATTTATTGGGTTCTTACACCTACGATCATTCAACCATAGCTAGCATTGGTCGAAGCACGGAAGGTTATGTGGGTGTGTCTTTGGATCTACCTTTATTCAAAGGGGGTTATACGTTTGCGAGTACCAAGCAAGCACGTTACACCTACTTGAAAGCTAGTGATACGGTTGAGTTAGAGCGAAGAACCATTGCCAAAAGCACGCGCCAAGATTATTTGGGTGTGATGTCTGGCATCAGTCAAATCAAAGCAGACTGGGCGAGTGTGAACTCATCTGCGAAAGAGTTAAAAGTCACACAGCAATCTTACATGGTTGGTTCCAGTACCATGGAGGATCTCTTGTCTGCAGTGAGCACCTTGTTTAGTAGTATCCAAACTTGGTCTAGTGATCGTTACGATTACTTAGAGAGTTTGATTCAATTGAAATACGATGCAGGGACCTTGTCTCCGAAAGACATTCAGTACTTGAATAGCTGGATGACACGGCGCGTTGTTTTGAACAAACGTGACTTTAGTGAGTTGCTTCACTACATCAAGTTACCTCGAACGTATTTAGATGAGTTTTTGGGTCCACACCAGTCTGGCAAGCGCGTTGTGCCAAAAGCGATTGTGAGACCAGCGCCGCATCCTGTCACACGACATGTGGTCGTTCAGCCTAAACCAAAACCTGTGACAAATAGACCTGTTGCACCACCACCTCCAGTGGATCAGCCAGCAGCGATGCCAGAACCCTCGTTTGGCGATGACCAACCCGTTGAAGCGATTGTTGTGTTGCCGCAACCTGTGCGGTAGTTGCAGTACGTCCCCCGGTTTGTTTCGCTGTCATCCTCGTGAAAACGAGGACCCATTTTCCTACACATCCCCTGGTTTTCGAAGGAAATTCTCACCACACACGTCCCCCGGTTTCCGAAGGAAATCCGCTGGGGATCCAAGTAGATCCCCCGGATCTGTTTCACAGACCGTGGGACGTGTTGGTAGAGATCTGCGTTCCGCAGACACGTGGGACGTCTTGGTGTTGGGGATCCAAAACAATAAACCTAAACGCTTGCTTCCACAGTGTTGCCTCGAATGGTTTGAAGCACAGATTTGTCCTTATAATCTTCTTCTTTTAGGCCACGTTTTTTGAAGAAGGTTTTCATGTTTTGTTGAGTGGTGTTGATCTTTTTCATGTCAAATTTATTGGTAGTTAAGTATGAAAGCACGCCAACTGCGAAAATACAGCCGATCAAAGCTGCTGCTGAAACAAGATATCCCCCAAGAACGAACCCAGAATTTGAGGCGATAAGCCCTAAATACCCCAAAATAGTGTAAGGTAAAAGTATGGCAAAGGTTGTAAAAGTTAGGCAAGAGAGGCCTATCCATGAAGCAAGATAGATTTTTATATTTTTTATGTGACTAGTTAATCTCTCAAAAGTAATCGATTCGGTTGTATTTTTGGCAGATTTTAACTTTTTCTTAACGGGCTCCCCCTGTGGGGGGTGCCAATTTTTATGGTCTTGAAGCAGATCGATGAGAGCCTTTAGTTCTTTTTTGTGATTGGTGTTTTCCTTGTTTTTTTTCATTACTTGTCTCCCTTTGGCATACACTAACTCGTACCAGATTACTCGATTTTCACGCTTATGTCAAATTAATCTTTTCTTAAGAATTCACTTCTCAGCGTCAGTAAAGGCTTTCTACGAGACAATTTAATCAATTGTTTTGAGTGGTGTCTACGTGATGCCCATGTATGCCTGTGTTTTGACAATAGCGGTATTGACAGGGAGTGATTCTGTGTGAGAATGATTATCACCGTTCACCTGCATAGGTGTCCACAAGGCCAAGAGGCCTTACTATTGTTGTCAGGAGGACATATGAAAAGTCAATGTTTACCTCGATTATCAGCTTCAAAAGCCTGGTTTTTAATCTCTGCCGTTTTAGATGGTTTGGTTCGTTCAAATGGACAAGAGTTGTATGCTTTTGAGATGCTTGAGGATGAAGAGGCGATGCCTCCTTACGAAGTGCTACCCGTTGAAGATATCAGTGATTATCAAGTCACTAGCTTTCAAGAAGTGGATGGCAATGGTACGGTAACGGGTGTCGGTGTCTTGGCTTTTACTCTAAATGATATTGTTTATACGCAAGAGCGGTTACTGTGTGAAGAAGAATCATGCTGTGAAGCTAGAAATTACTCCTATGAAGACATTGATTTGAGTGGTGAAGAGGATTACTTTCCGCCTTGCTCGATAGATGAGCTTGTGGATATATTACAGCAGAATTGCAGCATCGTTCCTTTTTCACAAAGTATTTCCGAAGCAGTCTTTGCCAAGAACGTATCAACCATGTGTGGTTACTACACATTGTATAATCAGTCGAATGTGTCGAGTAGTTTGCTAGAGTGTGTGCAGGATGTATTTGATCAGAGATGGTCGGGGTATTGTGAAGAGAATGAGAAAAACCTGGTTATATCGGGTGTTTCCTTTTCCTCTAGTATTGCGTTTATCGCCGTATTGTTAATTTTTGAAGCGCATAGGATCATGAAGGAGAAAGGAGAATATAATGCTAATAGTGTAGAATTGCGTAAAGATCTCCTGGGTTCAGTTGGGAGAAGTATTTTTTTTGCGGGAGCATGGTATTCTTTTTTCCTTTATTCTTTTCAGGGATTTTTTTATACATTGCCTAGTCTATTAAACGAGTACGGATTTTCCTCAAAATCTGCTGTGCAATCTGCAGAATCACCTTGGTCGATTGCTCCAACAGTGTTTAATTATTTGGTCTGTCACTGGGCAATTTTGACTATGGCTATTATGGGTAGCCATGTGGAGAAAACTTCTTCCACGATTTTGTCATCGATTGTTTTAGATATTTGTAATACTTCTTTGTTTATAACGATGAAAGCCCTGTCAATGTTTGCATTAACCATGGAGTTTTATGCCAGTGAGTTTGGTGAGACCGAGAATCAAACGTTGGTTTTGACTGGTAGCATACTGATGGCGCTTATATCAGGTGTAAAAAATTTAAAGGAGTTGAATTTTCTAAGAGCTTTGGAATATGTTTCATGCAATAAGGGAAGGCAAAACAAATGGTTTGGTTTCTTTAGTGAGAAAAATGATTACCTATGTCACGTCTACCCCAAAATACAGGCTATGTTTTCTTCTTTACTAGCTCCCATTGTTTTTGGATCCTTTTTATCAACCTTTTCATCGATGACGGTGACAGCAGGGTCAAATTTAACCATGCAGACTTTAAGTTATCTTGCGTTTGTCACCTTAAATTATTGCGCAACCATTATTGGGGATGATAGCCATGCATTTCACCTGGCCCATGAAACAATTATTTCTGCTATGGAAGCATGGGCGTTTATGCACACCACAAACATCAACATGTTAACCCATGAGCAGTTCATTGATAGGGCAGTGTATTATGACCAGTACTCTGATTCCCCCTATTGGTTCGCTGGACTTATGTGTGTTGTCAGCCTTTTTTGTTTTTATTATCAATTATCAGCCAGTCAATTTATCCCTGAACTTTTAAAAGCAAGTGTTAGGAATGTTAAAAAAGATAGAAAGCGATCCGTGTCTGATTGGAGGAAGTCCTTCATTTCGGCAGATTCTTTGAGTGATCAGGATGACGACGAAAAGGAGTATGCATGCTTGTCTTTCAATACATTGAGAAAGCATGCCCAATCTACCTTGCTAGAGGCTTTAAAGAATACACAAGAGGTTGTTCAGAATTTGCTGAAACCAGCTGTAGAAGAGGCATTCTTGTCAAAAAGGTTTTATCGTTACTTATGTAAACAAGCTTTTTTTGATGGAGAGGTTGCGTATGAGGATTTTGTAAGAGGGCAGGATGATTATATGCTTGATGAAAATGTCTACAAGCATTATTTAAAGTGCCATATCTCTCAGAGATCCATAGATAGTGGCTACGCTCATCCTGCTGTCTTGCAAGCGTTGGCTGAAGTTAAGAATATTCTTTTAAGAATGTGGCATTGCAATGAGGAGGGTGCTTTATGTGTTCACTGTAAAGATGGTGAGTATGATTATGGTATGTATAAGCCCACAGTGAGGGGTGAGGGTCCAAGTGAGTTGGATGTTTTATTTGTAGGCGGTCATCATTTTGAACTTATTGAGTCAGGTAGCTTAGAGCGATCCTTGATGAGCGGTACTAAGGAATTTAGACGTCATTTAACGTATCAGGGTATTCAGGCAGAGCAAATAGCGTTAAATAAAGATGAAACGACCTATTTTTATCAGGGCTTTGAAGGAAACATAAGTGATCGACGTTATGAGTTGATGATTACCAATACCCGTTCCCATGAGCAAAAAAGGAAAGATTTAAATCGTCTGAGCCAGGAGGTCTATACTCGGATAGTCTTTAGAACGATTGCAGGCGGTTATTTTGTTGATAGACTGGTTAATTACTTTAGTCAGAATGCTCGTGAAGCTGGATCTCAAAATCATGGTTCGCATGGGCATTCTACTGAACCTTTAAAATTAGTCACTGTTCAAACAATGGAAGTAAAGAAAAAGTTAGAGAGTCAGGGGGATGGTTCAATATTTTCTTTTAATAAAGAGCGTGATATTTCCCCATTGGAAGAAAAAGAGTTAACGATTCATGTGAAGTTGGGTGAGGATTTTGAAGAGCACAGCTCATTAGTGATTCATGGTCCAACTATGTTGGGTATATTGCTTACCTTAGGTTTAGGTTCAGTGCCGTTTGTCATGAATTTAAATGATGCAATTAATGCTGTTAAAGGATGCTTAGCTGATTTAAATGCCTCATCACAGCTTAATTGTTCAGCTGAATGTTTTAATCATTATTCAGCTGAGATTGATGTGCAAGACATTGGATCTAGTTGGTTAGTTTTGACCTGTTATTTATTGCTGATCTATGTGGTGATCAAGACATATAGTTTGGATAGACAGAAGACCCAGGAAAACCGAGATCATGAGGAGGAACATGGCGAAGATATAGAGAAAAAGGCGATTAAGCACCAGCGTCTTAGGTTGGCTTCGTTGCTGTATTATACAGCTGTCGCACTTGTTTCATTTGCTATGGGTGGTATCGTGCTTCGGCAATGGAAGTCTGGGTTTGATATCAATGAGCAGTTTGGTATGAACTGCTCGGGCGATGGTCCTTTTAGAGACACAAAGCGGCATTTAGCTGTTGCTGCCAATCTGTGTTTTGCTATCGGTGGTGTGATTGGGTCTGTGTTGTTTCTTCATGTTCTTGCTATGTCGATTCGAGAGAAATGGCAGTGTGTCTCAAAAGTGAGGTGTGTTCATAAAGTGGATCCGAGGAAGAGGTACGAGATAGTACAAGAGGCTGGAGATGGACATTTTCAGGATGCTGTTGATAGATCAGATCAGCCTGGAGCAAATTCGGGTTTAGTAGAGAGTGATGATGCTAGTCTTGCGTCATCACTTGCTGCAGTTGATGGTTCGTTAGGAGATAGTGGGACCAGCTCCTCTCTAGCAGGGATTGAGATGCGGGATCTGAGTAGTGAGCTCAAAGCAGGCTCTGTAAGAAACTCTGGTGATGCTGAAGGGTCCGCTGCTGTTGTGTCGGGTTCAAATCGATCGACAAGTCAGCATAGTGTTTTTTCTATGCAGTCTACTCCTGTGTCAGATACATCCCCTGATGGCTATCACTTTTTAAATGATGGTGAGGGAGGTTCTATTCCACATAAACCGCCTAAAACAAGTTTTCTCGCCGCAATGGGAAGCTCACAAGTATCGTCACCGTCGGCTTCAGGGGGTTTTGGTGGGAGTGATAAGAGTTTGCTTGGTCATGATGGATTGAAATAGGGTGATCAAGGATTGCTTTCTTGCGCGCACTAGACGCCGCTACGAATACAAACCCAACGACAAGCTATTTGCCAAACGATCCATGTAGTGTTTGACTGCTACAGGTGGGTTGAGCTCTGAGTAGAGGCTCATGTTGCGTAGCACAGGAAATAAAATAATATCGGTCATACAGAGTGCGTTATTTTCGCATGTTGATAAAATAGTTTCTAATGCGGGCCAATGACGTTGAAGTTCTTCTGCTAACGCTTCTGTGTTATCCAAGTGCGCTTGCATCTGCGCGTGATCCCCAAATTTTTTATGAATAAAGTAATCGCGTGCTGCTTGTGTCTCAAATTCAGGAAAGTTGTGTTGCACCATGCGCGGGTAAATCAGTTGTCGATTAATGGAAGCAACGTCACTTAACCATGCTTGAATGGCTGGGTTAATGGAGGTATCCGTGATGAGTGGTTCGTCCAGATGATCTAAGTAATGAATGATATCCAAGCTTTCAGGCATGGCTTTGCCAGCATCGGTGATTAAGATCGGCACCATTTTTTGCCCGATCAGAGACGTGGGTGTGTCGACATCATCGTTGAGTAAGACCTTGAGCTCAACGTCCAGTTGCTTGGCGTTTATGAGCATTAACACTCGCACACAAAACGGGCAGTGTTCGTAAAGATACAGTTGCATGGGTGTTCCTTGGGTTGAGTGGATGTGTTAGATGATTGCGCAAATAGAGCAGATTATGAGTCATTAAACAATCATATCGAGGTGCTTTAGACACCCCACCTCCGGCCGTCATTGCGAGCGAAGCGCGGCAACCCAGGCTAAAATTACCGCGAACGAATGTGAAGCGACGAAACATCGTCTTCAAGAGCACAAAGAAATACTATAAAAAACAGCTATTCTTGGATCTTCTAAAGAAGATCCCATAAGCATAAATTCTCCGGCTATCGCCGGACTTAATCTGGGTTGCCACGCTTCGCTCGCAATGACGATGCTAGCAGAGGGGGAGAATTATGCAACAACGCTTCACTCACCTTCGCGAGCACAAGCCCCTCGCAGAAATGACAGCAGCTCATATTTTCGCTCCACACACATATTTAGCCTAAAATTGAGTGCGAACCAAAAATATGTAATTATCATTTGAAAACAATCAGTTACCAATCAGCTCAACAATATGCGCCATGATGCGATCACAGGCGCCTTGGTGTTCTTGGGTCACCGCATAAGCAGCTTCGCCGTCTTTTTTGGCCTGCTCAGGGTGTTTTTGGTACCTTAAAATTGTCTCAGCTAGCTCTTTAGGGTCTTGAACCACCCGCAGGGCATCGCGCTCTTTCATTAGCTCTGACATGGCCACGAAGTTATTGAGATTCGGGCCACTGATAACGGGGCGACGGTGCAGAGCGGGTTCGATCAGGTTGTGACCGCCAATCGTCGCAAAGCTACCGGCGACAAAGGCTGCATCAGCACAGCCGTACCAGGTGGTTAGCTCGCCCAAGGAATCCAGTAGAAAGACAGACTGATCGTCGCTTGGCCATTGGTGTTTGGAGCGTCGACAGAATCGGTGCCCCCGCTGTTCAATGAGATCCGCCACAGCATCAAAGCGTTCGGGATGACGCGGCGCAATGAGCATTAAGGCATTGGGGTGTTGTTTGAGGATAGCATCGTGAGCATCGAGGACCTTTTCGTCCTCACCAGGATGGGTGCTAGCAACGATCCAAGTGAAACGGTCGCCCCAATGAGATCGCCATTCCTGCGCTTTCGCTTCAGTGCCAGGGGCTAGCGTTGCGTCGTATTTGATATTACCTGTTATGGTTGTGCTATCAGCGTGGGCGCCAATGGATAAAAAGTGTTCGGCATCCAAGGGGCTTTGAGGCAAAATACGCGTGATGTTCTGCAAGGTGCTCGCCATCCAATCACCTAAGCGCTTGTAACGATCGCGAGAGCGCTCTGACAAACGTGCGTTGGCAATGATGGACGGGATGTTGTGTTGTTTCAGACCAGAGAGCAGGGTGGGCCAAAGTTCCGTTTCCATGATGATGGCGATGCGGGGTTGTGTGCGGGTGATGAAACGTTTGATGCTGCCGGGGGTGTCATAAGGAAGGTAAGCTTGGATGACGCTATCACCAAAGACCTTCTTGATGTGTGCTCGGCCGGTGGGTGTGGTGTTTGTGATCAAAAGGGGTGTGTCGGGGTAGCGAGCGAGCAAGGCTTTGATCAAAGGAGTCGCAGCAATCGATTCGCCTAAAGAGACAGCGTGCAACCAAAGGCAGCCGGGGAGTTTGGGAGCGTAGCCTAAGCGTTGGCTAATATGTTGTCTGTAAGCAGGGTTTTTCCTTCCCCTTAGCCAAAGTCTGATCAGCAAGAAGGGTGTGATAAGGCGAAAGACAAAACGGTAGAGAAGAGGTAAGTACATGGTGTACAATTCCGGGGTCTAGAGTGTGTCTGGACAGTACAACAACTGTGCATGTTTGTCTAGATGGCGCTGCGTATGCTGTTTTTTAAGGTGATCCATGAGTTCAAAGAAATCCAAAACATCCACCTCCTATAATGCCGAATCGATTGAAGTCTTAATGGGCTTAGACCCCGTTCGTGTTCGTCCAGGTATGTACACCGATACCACACATCCTAACCACCTGGCGTGGGAAGCGATCGATAACAGTGTGGATGAGGCCATGGCTGGTCACGCGAGTCGATTGGATGTGACAGTCTGTAAAGACGGTTCTATCGCTGTTGTGGATGATGGGCGAGGTATGCCTATCGATAAACATCCCGAACACAAAATTAGCGGTGTGGAACTGATCCTCACGCGTTTACACGCAGGTGCAAAGTTTGAAAGCTCGACCTATCAATTCTCAGGTGGTTTGCACGGTGTGGGTATTTCTGTGGTGAATGCACTGTCTAAAAAACTAGAAGTTACCGTGAAGCAAAAAGGTGCGATTCATCAGATGACTTTTGCGGGTGGTGAGCCGACATCCAAGTTGAAAAAAATCGGTACTTGCGGTGCGCGTGAAACAGGAACGACTGTTCACTTTTGGCCGGATGCCAAATATTTTGATTCATCTCGCTTCGTTCTTAAAACCTTGCGTCACAACTTACGTGCTAAAGCGGTTTTGTGTCCTGGTCTGACAGTTACCTTAACCGAAGAAGCAAGCGGTGAGAAAAACGAATGGTACTTTGAAAAAGGTCTAGAAAGTTACTTGGCTGATGCACTGCCGCTAGAGCATTGTTTACCAACACCGCCGTGGGTGGGTGAGTTTGCAGGTGGTACTGAAGAAGTCACCTGGGCTGTGTCTTGGTTAATAGAAGGCACACCATCTGTTACTGAAAGTTATGTCAATCTGATTCCTACAGCGCAAGGGGGTACGCATGTCAATGGGTTGCGTGCAGGCTTGTTGGAAGCGCTTCGTCATTTCTGCGATCTTCATAAATTGTGTCCCAAAAATGTGAAATTGATGGGTGAGGATTTATGGGAAACGTGTGCGTATGTGTTATCCATTAAAATGCAAGAAGCGAGTTTTGCTGGTCAAACCAAAGAGCGTTTAAGCTCGCGTCAAGCCACGGTGTTTGTGAGCGGTGTGGTGAAAGATGCCTTTAGTTTGTGGCTGAATCAGCATGTGAATGAAGGTAAAGCTATTGCAGCGCATATCATTGAGCGTGCAGAAAGTCGTTTGAAGCGTAGCCGAAAAGTGGTGCGCAAGAAAGTGACGACAGGCCCAGCATTACCAGGCAAGTTAGCCGATTGTTCAATGCAAGATGTGAACCAAGGGGAAATCTTTTTGGTAGAGGGTGATTCTGCGGGTGGTTCTGCGAAGCAAGCGCGAGATCGACATACGCAAGCGATCATGCCTTTGCGCGGTAAGATTTTAAATACCTGGGAAGTGGCGAGTGATCGTGTGTTGGCATCTCAAGAAGTGCATGACATTGCGATTGCTTTAGGTGTGGATCCTGGTTCATCGGACATCAGCGGATTGCGCTACGGCAAGATTTGTATTTTAGCTGACGCGGATTCAGACGGTAACCACATCGCCACACTTCTGTGCGCTTTGTTTGTGAAGCACTTTCCTGCATTGATTGAAGCCGGGCATGTGTTTGTGGCCATGCCACCGTTGTTCCGAATTGATGTCGGTAAGCAAGTGTTTTATGCCTTGGATGATTCTGAAAAACAGGGTGTATTAGATCGCATTGAAGCAGAAAAAATAAAAGGGAAAGTGGATATCCAGCGTTTTAAAGGGTTGGGTGAGATGAACCCCATGCAATTGCGAGAAACGACCATGGACCCTGAGACACGTCGCTTGGTGCAATTAACCACGGAAGATGTGCAAGGCACTCATGAAGTGATGGACATGTTACTTGCTAAGAAACGGGCGAAAGATCGCCGTGAATGGTTAGAAGAGAAGGGTGATTTGGCGGTATCGTGATTATCCTCCTTAATACGCCCCCCGCTAGCGCCGTCATCCTGAACCTCTTCCGGCCGTCATTGCGAGCGAAGCGCGGCAACCCAGATTAAATCCCACGCCAGTGGGAGCGTTCACACCAATGAGCCTTCTTTAGAAGGCTTTTTTGGATCTTCTAAAGAAGATCCCATAGGTATAGATGCTTCGCCTATCGGCGAATATATCCTGGATTGTATCTTGATACCAGCTATCGGAAAGAGTTGAGCTTAGGCTAAATAAAGCTTGTGGAGGATTAATACTTCAGAAGACACGAGGTGGTAGTGCGTATAATCTGGATTGCACACTAAGTGCG
>Ga0213833_1000123_pt1 | contig 145295 bp, 128 predicted proteins | sample SWATP21_FD_160575 | JGI IMG/M metagenome (GOLD analysis project Ga0213833, IMG submission 160575) | Coastal seawater microbial communities from Marineland, Florida, United States - SWA TP2 #1 | ecosystem: Environmental > Aquatic > Marine > Coastal | place: USA: Florida | collected 2016-08-14
GTTATCAATCTGGTCGTAGGCTTTTGTCTCACCGCCAAACTTCTTCGCTTGGGTTACGGTAAGTGCCGCAGTCAGAGTGGTTTTACCATGGTCAACGTGGCCAATCGTACCTACGTTTACATGGGGTTTATTACGTTCAAACTTTTCCTTGGCCATAGCACAACCTCCGGATCTAGCGTTAAGCCTAATTACACAAAATTTAAGTACAGAGTACTTGTAAAACCATAAATAGCAGCAATGGTGCCCATGACCAGAATTGAACTGGTGACCTCACCCTTACCAAGGGTGCGCTCTACCGACTGAGCTACACGGGCTAATTCCTACCAACAAAAGACTTATTTATATAAGCCTTCATACGAACCGCATAAGCAGCTCGGCTTTTCTATATATGGAGCGGGAGACGGGAATCGAACCCGCGTCATCAGCTTGGAAGGCTGGGGTTCTACCATTGAACTACTCCCGCCCAATCCGCTCAATAAAAAAAGATGCGCAAGACCACAGGCTTTGCACACGCTTCTTTTACGTTCCATCCGTCGCACGCGACAGCGGAACCCAATATGGTGGAGGGAGAAGGATTCGAACCTTCGAAGGCTAAGCCGGCAGAGTTACAGTCTGCTCCCTTTGACCGCTCGGGCATCCCTCCAGATGTCCTTTGTGTTTTAGGTCCACCCGACCGGCGCCCAACGGCACCACTTTCCAAATTTGCCCACCCATTCCAGCTTAAGCAAAACGGGGCGCCATTCTCGTGATGCGCCCTGCTGCTGTCAACCAATTTCTGACCAACAATCAGCTTTATTTCTATCGTCCCGTTTCAAACCACCAACAAATAGATGCTGGCTAACTTTTCAAACGAAGTTGTCGACAAAAATAAATAATGGTGCTGGCGGAGAGACTCGAACTCCCGACCCGCTGCTTACAAAACAGCCGCTCTACCAACTGAGCTACACCAGCACGGGCGCGCCATTCTATTCATCCGAAGGGGTCTCGGCTAGTGTTATCGCGAAAAAAACTCAAATAAATGCAATTACACCGACCTTAAATGATAAAAACCTACTCTAAAGTGCAGTTACGCACGGTTTGCACGCTGGAATACTCGGCTTCCAAGAGGTCCTCTGATGCTGAGGCTCGCACCCAATAACGCATACGTGACTGCGGCTTTGTCCGCAAAACCGCTTCAGAGACTACTGGCTTTACTTGCTCTAGCCGCACTTCGGCTGAGGTTCGGGTATTGAACAAACCCAGAGATAACGCCAACCCTAGCGGGCTCGACTTCACCACCTGCCAATCACGCATCGATATCGCAGTGAGCCGCAACCCTAACTGCCGCCCCTGCTCAACCGAAGTAACCGGCGCCAACACCCAATATGAATTCGGCAGCGCAACCACCTGCTCCAGCAACTCAACTTCAGCACCCGCCACAGTCAAACGCCCCAACAACCTGCTTGCCAACCCTGACTCTGCAAACGGACCAAATTCACGACACTGAGTGCCGCCAAACCAGGCCGCCATTATTGATTGCCATTTCTTATCAGAACGCTCTGCACTCGAGCGCCCTGCTGACTCGCCGGCAGCAACCACCTCAGACCCTTCAGCCGGATCTGATACGTTCACATCGGCTGAATGCTCAACAGCCCGAGCGCCGCGATCTCCCACCAGGGCAGCCGAACCCTCTGGCGTCTCCGCCAAACGCTGCTCGTAATAGCCTTTAACGAACCATATCGACAGGTTCGCTAGCAACAATCCAATCACAACTACTCGCACCCAAGCGCCCATAACCTTAAGCCTTCAAGCACCAAATGCTGATCCAGCACCCAGCCTGTTAAGTGGCTCCGCAGATGAACCGCATCGCCGCCTGTTAAAAAGGCCTGAACTCGGCTAGCCATCTGCCCATCAGTATGCACCTCCAACAGCCGTCGCTGACGCTCTAACAAGCCTAGAACGCTCGCCATACAGCCGCCAGCAATCGCTTCCTCAGTCGAGTGAGCCCAATCACCACCAGCCAACTGCTGATAATCAACCGCTGGCAAATCCGCCGTGTCTCGCTGCAAGGCGCGCGCCATCAAGCCCAAACCGGGCGCGATCAAGCCTCCAAGGTGCCGATCCTGCGAAACACCTTCAACCGTCACCGCGGTACCACAATCTGCAATCAAGCCTAATTCACCCGGTCGTAAACGACTGCGCAAAGCCAACATCGCCAACCACCGGTCTACCCCAAGGTTAGAAACCGTTTGGTACCCAAGCACAAAGCCTTGCCAGTTGTTTTCAACCACAGCGACTCGCACCACAACACCGGCGAACGCCGCCCGCAAACTCGCCAGTTGCTCGGCTTTACCAACACAGGACACCAACAGTAAATCCAAATCTGATGGGGCCGCCTGCCGCAACACCTGCATGGCCTCATCGGTAGACAATCCCCACAGACACTCCAAACCCTCGACCGGTTGTTGGAGATCATTAAGCAGCGCATATTTAAAGCAGGTGTTACCGATATCAACTAGCAAGACGGCCATGGCAAACTCAGCTCCCCGCTCACATAACGCTTCTCAACACCAATACCATCAGCCCCGACAGCCTCGGCCACCAAAGCCCCCGTTAGGTCGATCGCTTTTACCAACAACTGTTGGTCGTCTAAATTAAGACGCTGACCTACCACCACATCATGCTGCATGTACGCCTCATGAAATGCAGCGAAACCGCGATCAGCAAACACAGATAAGGCGCGCTGCAATCGAATCGTTAGCGCTATCGCCACCGTTGTACGAGCCAACCCCACCCCCTGCTCCTGCAACGACGTTGCGGGATAACGCAGATCAGCAACCGGTGACGCCGACATATTCAAACCAACACCAACCACAATAGCGGCTTGCTCTTCACGCACTACAGCTTCAACCAATACACCGGCTAATTTATGACCCTTTAGCAACACATCATTGGGCCATTTGATACCTAAGCCAGCCACCACACCCAGCTCAGTCAGCACAGCAACCAGCTCCGAAGCAACCACCAACGACACAGCTGGCAAATCCGGAGGCAGGCGCTCAAATGGCCAGGCCAAGGAATACAACAGCGCATCACCCGGCGCTGCCTGCCACACTCTTCCGCGACGACCACGACCGGCTGACTGGTGCTCCGCAATAAACACGGCCGGACCCACGCCGGCTTGCTTCAAATGGGCCAAGCCCAAATCATTGGTTGAATCCGCACTTGCCACCACCGTTACCGGCATTGCCACCTGACTGGCAATCGCTTGTGCATCCAAGACGTCAGAATACGACTCAAGCCGATAACCCAAACGCGACTTACTCTCAATCGGAAAGCCCGCAGCCACCAGTTGCTTCGCATAGTTATTAACGGTGACTCGGCTCACCCCCAAATCCCGCGCCAAATGCTCGCCAGAACGCCAGCCGCCCTCAGCAAGCGTGAGCAATAACTGTTGCGGACCTTGCAGCATACTTACGACCTGTTTTGCTCTTTATGCCACGGCAACTGGAAGCGATTTTCTTCACCACGCAGCAAACGCTGTAAGTTTTCCCGATGCGCCCCTAAGATAAGCGCGGTAAGCATCATGCAAAATGCCATTAGCGCCTTGCCACCTTCTGCATCACCCGTACTAATTGCCCACACTGGCAGCACCAACGCCGCCAACACACTGGCTAAGCCACTATAACCGCTCAGCAAAAAGGTGCAGAACCAGACTCCCAACGCCCAGGGCACCGTACCGGGCGCCAGCAACAGCAACACGCCTAACGCGGTGGCCACACCTTTGCCACCCTTAAACCCATTCATCAGCGGCCAAATATGGCCAGCCACTACCAGCAAACCATAAAGGTAACTCGCATTATCAAAACTGATATCAGCACCTGAATTAACTACCCAAGCGGGGATATACCAAATAACCGCCACCGCCTTGAGTAAATCCCAACCCAGCACAAATGCTGCGAATAGCTTGCCGCGCACCCTAAGGGCATTAGAAGCGCCCGGATTGCCAGAACCTGCTGCGCGCACATCGTCACCCGGCCATAAGGCACCCAGTAACACAGCCCCCAATAAGCCACCGATCAACCACGACGCAAACCCGCCCAAAAAAATTAACATTGCAACCAAGCCATCCGATTAGTTCGTTGCTGTTCAGTTGCCTCCGCCACCAATGACAACCACGCGGTGGTTTGGGGTGCTGCTTCCAATCGCAACGTTTTTGTTAACAAATAATCATCTCGAAACAGTAGCAGCTGCCATGTCGCACCCGGCTCCAATTGGGAGAGCTGTTTTTCCAATTGCTCCACATTCGGCCGAAAACCATTAACCGCTACCACTCTATCTTTGACCGCCAACCCTGCCTTGTGAGCCGGACTATTATTATCCACCCGTAGCAATTCTAATTCTGCGCCCTGTTGACGCCAATGCGCGCCTGCCCAAACCCGCCAGCCCGCTTGATCTATGCCGCCCTTATCCGTCAACGAGCTGGCAGAGCGCCAATTCAAGGCCACACCAAATTGCTTTAGCAATTCTTCCAACGGCAGATCCGCAGTCGACCGCAGGCCCAGTTCAAACAACCCCGCTAATTGCGCCCGTGCCGCTGGCAACAATTCATAGGCCAACTGCTCAATTGCTTGCTCTTCAACCCCTTGGCCCGTCAAACCGTAACGCTGCCATAAAACGCGCATCAAACTTTCTAGGCTGTGTTGGTGATCACTCAACTGGCGCAACGTCAGATCTAAACACAACGCGAACAAGGCCCCCTTGGCGTAATAACTCACAATAGCGTTGGCGGCATTCGCATCTTGCTGGTAAAACCGTGTCCAGGCAGTAAAGCTGGATTCTGTTAGCGTTTGACCCTCACGCCCTGAGCCACGGTAAACCCGGGTAATAATATGGCCTACTGCCTGCAACCAAGCTTGCACATCAACACACCCAGCCTGATATACACCCAGGTCATCAAAATACGAAGTAATGCCTTCAAACGCCCATAGCAGAGTGCTGTAATTTTCGACTTGATAATTAGGCGGACTAAACGCTGCTGGCGTGATTCGCTTCACATTCCAACTGTGAAAATACTCATGGCTACACAAACCCAAGAACTCTTGATAATGCTCGTCAACCCTAGTGGGATCAGCACCCAACAATGGCAGATGCCGCCTTGCACACACTAAGGCCGTACTATTGCGGTGCTCTAAACCGCCATAGCCGTTGGCCGTCACCAGCGTTTGAAATAAGTAACGATTAAACGGCGCCGCCGCCGTTGCCGGCTCAAACCGTTTGATATGACACTCGCAAATTGCCGTCAAATCTTTCGCCAATCGTGGCAAGTCGTATTGAGAGACATCAAACTCGCCCGACAGCAGCATGACATGAGGCACTCCACAGGCCTCAAACCCGATTAACTCAAACCTCCCCATTTCAAGAGGGTGATCCACCAAAGCGTGATAATCAGTTGCCGCAAAACGACCAAAACCCCAAGCCGGCGCATCAACAACATCCAAGCCGGTAGCCAAACGCCAGCCGCTTAACGCTGGGTGAGTAGGTGCATTAACCAACACCTCGCAAGGCTCCTGCTCACGACCCAAGACCCGCAGAAACACCGAAGTACCATTAATAAAGGCCCGCCTCTCATCAAACCAGGCTGCGCGTACTGAATTGTCGTTAGCAAACACGCGCAAACTAATGGTGAGCGAATCGCAAGCCTGCTCCACTTGCCAAGTGGACTTATCCAACATGGTTAACTGAATCACTTTGCCATCTGTCACCGCGGTCAAGGACACCACATGCTTGGCAAAGTCGCGAATCATATAACTACCCGGAATCCAGGCCGGTAACGCAAATTGCTGCCCTTGGTCCACTTGCGTCAAGCGCAGCTTCACCTCAAGGTAATGGCCATAGGGGTCAAATAAATCAATCTCATAGCACTGCTTTCTACCTTCCAGTGCTGAAAATTGACCGTTAGTCCGGAAAGTGTCTAATATTGTTAGGTGGTTTGGTTGCATTGATACTTAACAGTCGTTAACCTTGGCTTCAATTCGCTGCAGAATTATTACAATAATAAAACTTTCCTTGGAGGAAAGACGTTATTCAGGGCTTCCAATTTGGGAGCCCTTTTTGTTTTTAGACTACCCCAAACCTCCCCTTATCTGGCCCGAATAGCCCCAAGCCGTAGATTACATAATCTTCCCGCTTTGCTTGGCAGTCTCGCGCGGCTGTGCTGTAATCCGTGCTTGATAGAGATCGGGGTGAGCAAAAGCTACCCACCTAGACCACCTACCTAGATGACTCATTAGAAAAACCATAACGCAGAGGATCATTGCCATGGGCACTAAAGTTACCGTATCAGTAAACAAAACATTTGACGTTAATGCCGACGTTGATCGCGTATTTGATCTACTCGCCAATGTACCGGAATCAGCCAGCCACTACCCTAATGTCGACAAACTCAATGACAAAGGCGATGGCGTTTACGAATGGGTGATGGAAGAAATTGGGGTTGCCAACTTTAGTCACCAAGTGATCTATTCAAGCAAATATGTAAGTGACAGAGCTGCCGGCACCATTGAATGGACCCCAGCCGGTGGCAACAGTGATATTTCTGGCAACTGGAAACTCAGCGATAACGGCAGCGGTACTACCTGCGTGTTCACCGTTAACGCTGATCTAGATATCCCCGTACCACGCCTACTTAAAGGCATGGCCAAACCCATGGTTGAGCAACAATTTAACGGCCAAATTGACGAATACATTGGCAACCTGAAAACCACCTTAGCTTAAGGAGCAAGAATGTCTGACCTACAAGCAAAATTTGAAGCCGCCGTTGATAGCGTACAAAACGCACCAGCAGATGGTAGCTTCAAACCCAGCAACGACTTTAAATTAACGATGTACGCATTGTTTAAGCAAGCAACAGAAGGTGATGTTTCTGGTAAAAAACCGGGCATGCTGGACGTTATTGGTCGCGCTAAGTACAGCGCCTGGGAAAAGCTAAAAGGCACTAGCGCCGAAGACGCGATGACACGCTACATTGCAGAAGTCGAAAAAGTGGCTGCCGACCACGGTTAAGTCTCTGTGCGACTTCCGCCTCAAAGCCGCTTGCGCTAATCAAGCGGCTTTTTTTGTTATTACCAACGGCACCCCGCCACTCCCAACTACATTCCCACCTCTAGTTTTTCCGCTCAAAGCAATCGTTATCGAACTATAAATATTAACGATTAATCGACTGATTAATTATTAGTACGATGGCCGTCGATGCCAGAACAGCATCCTACTAGGTAGATCAACACGCGGGGTCCCCTCAAAGGAGTCGATCTTTTTGTTCGCTACCGTTCATTAATGATAATTGGGAAAGTCATGAAAAAACGTAACACTTTGGCCATCGTGCTGGGCTCACTGCTGGGGTTAGGCTGCCAGTCCACTATTTCCGATGCCTCTCACGCAGACAATGGCGCGATTTATGTCGCAACTAACAAACCTCTTACCAATACTGTTGTCGCTTACAAACAAGCCAGCAACGGTAAATTAGAAAAACTCGGAGAGTTCGCGACCGGTGGTAAAGGCACCGGCAATGTTGAGATCTTTGAGGGCTCAAAAAACGACCCCACCGAGCCATTGGCAGACGGGGTTGACCCACTCATTTCGGCCTACGGCGTATTTAAAACAGAACATGGCAAACAAGTCTTAGTGGTCAACGCGGGCGACTCCAGTGTGAGCTCTTTTAACGTTAATGCGGACTACAGTCTGGCCTTAGCCAGCAAAGTAAAAGCGGGCGATAAATACCCACTGAGCATCGCCAGTCATGGCGAACTGGTATATGTAGCAAGCGCTGGCAACCAACAGAAACCACCCTTTAGCGGCAACATCAGTGGTTACAAAATCACCGCTGAGGGCAAGCTATCTGGCATTCCAAACTCTACTCGAGATTTAGGTGCTCGCCCCACTGCTGTGGCGTTTACCGAGAACGGTGAGTTCCTTGTGGTGGTAGAACTCGTCACTGGCAAGGTTAAAGTGTTTGCTGTTGATGCCAATGGCAACATTAGCAAGCAACCCGTTTCGGTTGCTCAATCACCCCACGATGCCGACAAAGGTCGCTGGCTACCCATCCCAGTCGGCTTCGACATTGTGAAGAACGGCGACGGCTACACCGTATTGGTCTCAGAAGCACGCTTCCTTAATAACAAGGGCCAGCTTGAGCCTGATCCAACTGGCAAGAAAGTACCGCAATCACCTAAATACCAGTGGCAAGTCAGCTCTACCTCGTCTTACTCATTAAGCAAACAAGGTGAAATCAAACTAGTGTCCGCCGACGTACTTACTGGCACCAGCTATTACAACGGTGAGATCGCCAACTGCTGGGTTGAAGTCTCGGCCGACGGCAAAGTGCTATGGGCTGCCAATGCGCTTTCTAGCTCTATTTCTAGCTACCGCATTGGTTCAGATAGCTCTCTTACCCTAATAAATGAAACCGCCTATAAGGATGAATCTGAAAAACTTTTTTTTAGTGACCTCTACCTCAGCAAAAATGGCAAATTCCTAAACCAGCTGATCGGTAACCAGGGCAAAGTATTGGTGTTTAAGGTGCTCGAAAACGGCGACCTAAAATTAATTGACTCAGCCGACGGCCTACCCGCAGTGGGCGCCTACGGAATGGTATCGCTATAGATTAATAGCACTCTGTGTTGCGCAACACGCACCACAAAAAAGGCCGCTCTCAGTAGCGGCCTTTTTTATTTGGGCACGGCAGCCGCTAGCACTCACGTTAAGCCATCGGTAGTTCTTCACTATGAACACCATACCGATACAAACCCAGGGTAATCAGTGCAGTAGCAACGCAAGAGCCCCAAGCAATAAACTGAATAGCACCGCCCCAACTAGCCCACGCGCCACTGACGCCAAAATACAGCAAATACAAACAGGCACCACCGTTACTCACGATGCCTACCCAAATCGGCCCCATGAGCCGTTTATCATCCAACGCGGCCTTTAAGCCAAAATAGTAACCCACACATAACGCTATATAAGCCCACCCCAACATGCGTACAAACATAGTATCGGTCTGCGGCGGGAAGCCCACCGTCTCTAACCAACTAAAGGGGAATAACAACAGCGGCACACACCACACCAACACCGTAGCCGCGATCTTAAAAATGAATACTTTTGATAGCGTGTTCATTGGCCCGCTCCTGCTGGTTATTTAACGTACCGCGGCCAGTCCAATTCCGCGCGGGTCACTCGCAGCGTCAAAGCCACGACCGTGTTGCAACACCACATGCATGTTGCCGTACTGACGAGAGACCGCCTTAGTGTGATGCCCCATCGCCTGCAGCCCTGCTAACCACTCAGCAGCAAGCCCATTCGGTTCATGCTGAATTACATCGGGCAGATACTGATGATGAAAGCGTGGCAATGCGACCATTTGTGCGGCTGACGCTTGGTTGTGCATGTAGTCTAAAGCACTCAGTAGCACCATGCTGATAATCCGGCTACCGCCAGGCGTGCCCAATACTGCAATTTTTTGATCTTGTTCGATAAAGGTCGGGGTCATACTCGACAACATCCGCTTGCCCGGCGCAATACCATTCGCACGGCTATGCACCAAACCATAACCATTCGGCTCGCCGGCCTTTTTCGAGAAATCGTCCATTTCGTTGTTCAGTAGCACGCCCGTACCTGCAGGCATAAAACCAGAGCCAAATGGGAAGTTGATCGACAAGGTAGCCGAAACCCGATTGCCTGCCGCATCAACCACCGAGAAGTGTGTGGTATCCATGCCAGCTGGCGGATCCACCAACACAGCAGGCAAATCGCTACTTGGAGTAGCTTGGCGTTCTGAAAGGCCAGGCACCCAATCAGCCGCATGCTGCACACCGGTTAAACGCGCTACCGGCACATCCACGAAATCGCTGTCACCCAAGTATTGAGCCCGATCACGGTAGGCTCGGCGCATTGCCTCCACCACCACATGGCTGCGCTTCACTGCGTCAAAACGATCTAGCGGATAGAAACGCAAAATATTGAGGGTTTCAATTAACGCCACCCCACCCGAAGACGGCGGCGGCGCTGACACAATACGGTAACCGCGGTACTCACCGCGTAATGGCTCACGCTCCACTACCTGATATTCCGCCAAATCTCGCTGCGTCCATATGCCGCCGGCCGCTTGCACTCCAGCTACTAACGCCTCAGCAGTTTTGCCCGCATAAAAACCCGCGTGCCCGTTCAATGCCAAGCGCAGTAGCGTCATGGCCAAATCGGGTTGTTTAATCACCGTTCCGACCTCGGGCAACTCACCGCCCGGCAAAAAAACCTCGGCGGCAGCATTGTTTGCCAGCACCGCTTGGCGATACTGCAAGCGCAAACGTAAATGCTCGTCTAATGCAAAACCCTGCTGCGCCGCGCGGATCGCGGGGGCTAAACTCTTGCCTAACGGCAAGCGCCCGTAGTGCTCCGCCAGATGCACCAGAGCCGCAGGCTGACCCGGGATGCCCGCTGCCATCGGCCCATCCAGCGATAACCGCGGAATCACTCGGCCTGCATCGTCTAAGTACATATGCTCGGTGGCTGCCAGTGGCGCTTTTTCGCGTCCGTCAACAAATACCTGCTTGCCATCTTCAGCACGATGCAGCAACCAAAAACCACCACCACCGATACCAGAACCAGACGGTTCAACCACGGCCAACGCCGCAGAAACCGCTACCGCGGCATCAAAGGCATTACCGCCAGCCGCTAACACTTCAAAACCGGCCTCGGTCGCAATGGGATGAGCACTGGCAACCGCACCCAACTTGGCCTGTTGCAGCCCTGCATGGGCAGGCAAGGCTGCGCATAACCACAGCATTGGCAACCACGATAGGAATCGACAAACTAAGCGCATGGCTCGTCCTCCTGCAGATCTGCTGAGGTGGATTCAGACTCGGCGCTGCCGGTTAGCAAATGGTATTTCGCCAACAACTGATCTTCGGTTTCAGCGTGATCGGGGTCTTTGGGAATGCAATCAACCGGGCAAATCTCTACACATTGCGGGGTCTCAAAATGTCCCACGCATTCCGTGCAAAGATTCGGATCAATTTCATAAATCAGTTCACCCTGATAAATCGCTAGATTGGGGCAAACCGGTTCGCAGACGTCGCAGTTAATGCATTCGTCGGTAATTTTTAAAGACATACCAAACGCCGGCGCAAGCTAGGCGAATTTTTCCACCAGCGCACTGGCAATCGATGGGTGCACCAGTGCCGCTACATCACCGCCATATTTGGCTATTTCGCGCACCAAGGTCGAGGACACATGGCCATATTCCGGTGCAGGAGACAGCATAATGGTATCGACGTCATGCGCTAATTGGCGGTTCATCTGCGCCAGCTGCATTTCATACTCAAAGTCTTTCACGCTGCGCACGCCACGCACCATCACTGACACGCCCCACTGCTGCATAAACGCCACGGTTAAGCCGTCGTAACCCTCTACCCGCACATTCGGCACATCCGCCAGTGCCTGCGCCGCAAATGCTTTGCGGTCATCTAACCCAAACAATGTGCTTTTGCTGGTGCTATCGGCCACCGCCACAATCACTTCTTCAAACATCGCAGCGGCGCGACGAATCACATCGGTGTGACCATTAGTAATCGGATCAAAGGTACCGGTATAAGCGGCGACAGTCATAACTAAACTCTACTTAATTCGTTGTGGGCAAATTCCTCGGGCAAATCATAGCGCAACAACATAAAGCGCACCTGCCCGGCTTTGCGTTCGCGCCACACGGATAAACCAGCCGGCAACGCCAATGGCGCGGCATCGCTTGGCAGCTCGGTGTATATCAAGGCGCCGGGATTTAAACGACCATCAACCAAGGCCTGCAAGCACCCAGCCCACAAATTAGCCGGATAAGGCGGGTCTAAAAAAACCAAATCCCATTGCCGCGACTGCGTTAACAACCACTGCGGCAAGGCCGCCGTCTCAACTGCCAAATTGGCCGACAAGGCACTCCCGTTGGCTTTCAGGGCTCGAACTAGCTGTGGATCCTGCTCAACCAAGGTAGCTGCCTTAGCGCCACGCGATAATGCCTCTAAGCCCAAGGCGCCAGAACCGGCAAACAGGTCTAATACCTGCGCTTGCGCCACATAGGGTTGAAGCCAATTAAACACGGTTTCACGAATGCGATCCCCGGTAGGGCGTACAGATGTCCCCGCTGGAAACGCCAAACGACGACCACGCCACTTCCCCGCAATAATACGAAAACTATTGCGTCCAGCAGCACGCTGCTTAGCTTTTATGGATGGGGAAGATCTGCTCACAGTGGTAGGATACCGCGCATAAAATTTATGGCTACTGTTTGCAGCTGTAGAGCGAACAGCGGTCACACACCGAAAAAGCGACACCATGGCTCAGAACAAGCTCCTTTACCAATTTACCACCCCAACCTTTAACCGCTGGTTTAAGGCCCTATTCGCACTAGTTGCGCGTTTATTTTCCGCCAGTCAGCCAGCGCAAGACCCCGCCACCTTTAACCAGCGCCTAGAAAGCGGCGTTAGTAAAAGTCGCAACGGATTTGTCGCCAGCCTGAGCGCGCTGCTAGGCGCGGGCAAGAAAATTGATCGCGGTTTGCTGGATGAAATTGAAACCACCTTGCTGACCGCAGATGTGGGCATCGACGCGACTCGCAATGTCACCGACGAGCTCACCCAAGCACTTAGCCGCAAGCAACTAAAAGACAATGCCAGCGTATGGGCCAGCATGCGCCAAACCCTGCGTGGCATTCTCTCGACCAGCGACAGCCGCTTCGCGCTACCAGAGAACGGCCCGCAGCCATTTGTAATTCTCATGGTTGGGGTGAATGGGGTCGGCAAAACCACCACCATTGGCAAGCTTGCCAAACGCTTTCGGAACCAAGGCAAATCGGTGATGTTGGCGGCCGGAGACACCTTCCGAGCAGCCGCGGTCGAACAACTTAAAACCTGGGGCGAACGCAACAATGTGCCGGTGGTCTCGCAAGGCCAGGGCGCCGACTCGGCCTCGGTGATTTTTGATGCGTTAGAGTCCGCCAAAGCCAAAGGCATTGATGTGGTTCTCGCAGACACTGCCGGTCGCCTACACACGGCCGACAACTTAATGAACGAACTGGCCAAGATTCGTCGCGTAGTACAAAAATTTGACCCTAGCGCGCCGCATGAAACCTTACTGGTAGTCGACGCTGTCACCGGGCAAAATGCATTAAACCAAGCCACTGAGTTTCACGAGATTGCTAAACTCACTGGCGTTGTCGTCACCAAGCTCGACGGCACCGCCAAAGGCGGCGTAATCTTTGCCATTGCCAAAAAGCTTGGCCTACCGATTCGCTTTGTTGGCGTGGGCGAAGGCATTGACGACTTAGGCGAATTTGAACCCGACGCCTTTATTGATGCCCTACTTGGCCAACAACAAACCAGCGAGAGCGACGCCGCATAACCTGACGCCACAGCATGATTGAGTTTCACCAAGTTAATAAACGCTACGAAAGCGGCCATCAAGCGCTGAACAATCTCAGCTTCAGCATGACGGCGAAAGAAATGGCGTTTTTAACCGGCCACTCTGGCGCCGGCAAAAGCACTATGCTGAAACTGATTGCGTTGATAGAACGCGCCACCACCGGCAGTGTGATTATTGACGGCCAAAACCTCAACGCCATGACCCGCGAACACATCCCGTTTTTGCGCCGTGGCATTGGGCTTATTTTTCAAGACCACCAACTACTGCATGATCGCAGCGTGTTCGACAACGTCGCGCTACCACTCATTATTGCTGGCATTCCACCGGGCAAAATCGCGCCGTTGGTATTAGCCGCGCTGGAAAAAGTCGGGCTAGAGGGCCGCGACAAGGTGCGTCCGATCATGTTGTCTGGCGGTGAACAACAACGGGTTGGCATTGCTCGTGCGCTAGTCGGCCGCCCCAAGGTGCTGCTCGCCGACGAACCCACCGGCAACCTAGACCCAGACCTGTCACGTGACATCATGCAGCTATTTGTTGATTACCACCTAGAAGGCAACACCGTACTCATCGCCACCCACGACCTCGACCTGGTGGCTGATATGGGCAAGCGTGTACTGACATTGGAAGGCGGCAAACTGGTACAAGACATTCCCGCGATCGCCGACCCTAATGACCACTTTCAGCGCGTGCCCGAGGTCGACACCGACTACGACACGCACCGTGCCTACGGCCAGCCGCAACCGAATGACGAGGCCAGCTCCTAATGCGCAGCAGCAAACAACGCAATAAACGCGGCACACGTGCCGGCGTTCGCGCCGCAAGCACTGGGACAGGCCGCGGTCGCGGCGCGGCCAAACGCAAACCCATCAATCCACGCAATAAAGCGCGGATTAACATCCCACGCGAGCGCTTTGACACTTGGGTTCTGCGCCACTTGCAGGTGATGTTTGGCAGCCTAGGTCGCTTAACTGCACAACCGGTATCGAGCTTACTCACCGCCACCGTGATCGGTATTGCCTTAGCATTGCCCACCAGCATGTTTTTGCTGGTAGATAACGCCCGCGACTTAGTGACCCAATGGCAATCACAGGGCGAAATTTGGTTGTACATGAAACCCGAGGTGAGTGACCTACGCGCCAGCCAAATTGCGGCCGACCTAGAAACCCGGGTTGATGTGGCCTCTACTCGTCTGATTACGCGAGACGAAGCCAAGGCGCTCTTCATCGAACACTCCAGCCTAAGTTCGGCGATGGAGCTGCTAACCGACAACCCGCTACCGGCGTCGATTGTGCTTACACCCAGCGAACTCAATGCCTCGGTTGTTGACGGCATTCTCTGGCATGTACGCGAAATGCCGCAGGTTGATTTGGCCAAAACAGACCGCGAGTGGATTGAACGACTCGAAGCCATGATTGATCTAGCACGCCGCATTGTGCTGATTATTATTCTGGGGCTGTTTTTCGGCGTAGCCATTATTGTTGGCAACACCATCCGCCTAGATATTGAAAATCACCGCCAAGAAATTATCGTCATCAAAATGGTGGGCGGTACCGACGGTTTTGTCCGCCGGCCATTTCTATATGTGGGCTTTTGGTATGGCATTGCTGGCGGCCTAGTCGCGCTGTTACTGGTCGGCATGATGATCGGTGCGCTACAAGGCCCCTTCAATCAGGTACTGGGTTTATTTGAAAGCCAATACCAGCTCGCGTGGATGAGCCTGAGCGACTGCATCCAATTGCTTTGCGTGGGCATGCTGCTCGGTTGGGTGGGTTCGTGGTTCGGTGTTGCCAAACACCTAAAAGAGATTGAACCGACCTAAACTCTTATTGTTTAAGGGCGACCCGCAATAAGCGTCGCGGTGTCTGGTCGCACCCCACGCCAAATCGAAAATGCTTCAGCGGCCTGCTCAATCAACATGCCAATACCATCATGCAGCTGGGTGGCACCTTGCTCGGCACACCAAGCTAAAAACGCGGTAGGTTCTGCGCTATACATCATGTCGTAACACACGGTATGCGCCGCAATAACGCCCGGGTTAATCGGTGGCACTTCGCCCGCCAAGCTGGCAGCTGTGGCATTAATCACCACATCAAATGGCTTATCTTTTAATTCATCAAAACCCGTCGCGCAGGTAAAGCCCAAATCGGCAAATTCCTGAGCCAGCACCAACCCCTTTTGTTTCGTCCGGTTGCTGATAATGAGCTTGGCAGGCTGTGCAGCCAACAGCGGCTGCACCACGCCCTTAGCCGCACCGCCGGCACCCAATAACAACACGCGCTTACCAGCTAGGTCGGCGCCAATGTTAGCGGTCAGATCACGCAGCAACCCTAGGCCATCGGTGTTGTGGCCTTTAATTCGGCCATCGGCCATCACTTCTAGTGTATTGACTGCACCCGCACGCCGCGCCAAGTCTGATAACTCATCCGCCAGCTCAAAGGCCTCATGCTTAAACGGCACTGTCACATTAGCGCCTTTGCCGCCCTCTGCCCAAAAGGCCTGTACCGCCGCAGCAAAACCCTCCAACGGCGCCAAGCGCTTTTGATACTGGATAGTTTGTTGGGTTTGCTCAGCGAAAGCGTGATGAATATCAGGCGACTTGGAGTGAGCAATCGGGTTGCCAAATACGGCATATAAATCAGACATAAAGGTATTTCGTAAATAAAAGCTGAACTAACGACTTAACTAACAACACATGAGGGCACGAATGACTAGAGAACACGCCCCTAAGCGTGATATTTTTGAATCATGCAGGAGACAAATAAAAATACAAGCTCTAGCAACCTAGCCGATTCGTCGGCGGAGGTCACTAAAGGGCCGCTGCATCTAACTGCCACCATTGGCTTATTTCGCAGCATTATTGATTATTGTCGCGACGCCAAGATCGATATTCAGCCTGTGTTGGCAGCAGCCGGTTTAACCGAAGCGCGTCTTGAGGATATCGATGACCGCATTCAGTGGACCGACTACATGGCAGGGTTTGAAAAAGCTTCAAGCCTATCCGTCGACCCCTTCTTTGGCTTGCACTTTGGCGAGCAAATCAAACCTGGTCATTACGGCATTATGGGCATGATTGCCATGAGCTGCTCGCGCGCCGGGGAGTTAATGGAATTGCACCGCCGTTACCAAGCCCTGATCTCAGATAGCGTCATTAACCGATACGAAACCACTGCACAAGGCATTCGCCTAACCACCCAGCCGCTATTGCCAGGTTACGACAGGTCAAGGTTACATTTTGAATCCACTTTTTCTTCTTGGATCACCCTCGCGCGTTGGATTACCGGCCTGAAAGATCACTTTCCGCTGGAGGTGTGCTTCCCATTTGCCGCACCCGACGATCTAAGCGAATACCACCGCGTTTTTGGCACCAATCTGTTGTTTGAGCAACCAGCGGCAAGCGTGCTGTTCGACAGCGCGCTGATGGATCGACCCATTCCACAGTCCAATCCAGCCTTACGCCAACAACTAGAAGCACAAGCACAAGAACTACTACTACGGACCGGCGCCAATCACGCCGAGCCAATGCTGCAACAGGTTCAGCAACTCATCGCCAATAGCCTTGCCGACGGTACGCCAGATATTGAAGGCGTAGCCGAGAAACTGGCCATTTCCACCCGCGGCTTGCAGCGCAAACTAAAAGAACATGACACCAGCTTTTCGCAAATCCTCGACAGCACCCGCCAAGAGCTGGCCAATAGTTACATCAGTAAGCCACATATTTCCTTGACTGAAATTGCCTTTCTACTCGGCTTCTCAGAACAAAGCGCTTTTAACCGAGCCTTCAAACGATGGACGGGCTCTTCTCCCAGCGGTTATCGCAAAACGCTCGACTAACGCCACAGCGTTCTCGCTTGGCGTGACAAGTCAAAACATTGGCCCTGTCGGTCAAGTTTCCATACTAGCGGCTACCTACACTGCTGCCCCATAACAAAAACCACAGGGCAACAAACACCTAAGGAGATTGGGGCCATGCTAAACAAAATTAAATATTGGCTTTGGGATGCCGAGCTACAGTTTTCAGAGAGCTTCCGTCCACTGATGAACATTTATGCAGTGGGTTTCTCACTGATTTTTGCGGCGGTTTTTATGCCCCTACTACTGAGCGAGACCTTCGCCAATGTAGGCCCTGGCTTGGGCGAACAAGTCAGCTTCCAACTGATGTGGGATGAGCTCAGCGCGCTCAAAGAACGCAGCGCAGCAGGCGGCCATGATGCCTTCTTCTTTGGCGTCGTCATTCTGCTTTGCGGCGCTTTGTTCGCCCGTGCCTTTGCTGGTATCCGTGCCTACTTTTACTACCGTGGTCCCAACGGTGAAAAATACCCGATGCAAGAAATCTGGGTTTGGGGCATGACCAACTTTTTCGGCCTATTAGGCGCCGTGGTCATGAGCTTAATGGTCGCCGCCGGTTTTTGGTTAAGCGGTTATAGCTTTGCCGATGGATTAAGCATTATTAACGACATGGGCCGCTGGGCGCATGAACTGGTCGACCAAAACGTGCCAACACTGGTAGACCTGCCGTCTTGGTTAGCCATGCTGTTGATCTATATGGCGGGTACCTTTGTGCACTACTGGGCGCACCGCTTTAGCCATGACCTGCGCGCAGCTTGGTTGCTGTTCCACCGTATTCACCATATGCCGCGTGTACTCAGTGCTCATACCACGACGGCGGTATTTTTCACTATTCCGCTCTTGCTGCTGGTGGTCGTGCCCTACAACTTCGCGTTTGCGGCCGCCACTAAACTGTTTTCAGAACAGCCGCTATATATTGAAACTGCCATCCTTATGTCGGTGATGAATATGGTGGATCCTTGGTCGCACGCCACCGCACTCTATAAAGAGGCACTGAGCAATCGCTGGCTACGCTGGGCAGGTTTTGCCTTTAATGCGGGCGCATGGCACGCCATGCACCACACCACCGACGCTAAATACACCGGCAAACTGGGTGCCAATAACACCGTGAACATTGGCGGCGGCAACCTGTTTTGCATGTGGGATTTGCTATTTGGCACCTATGCCGCACCGAGCAAAGAATGCCCACCACCGGGGCTGACGGGCAACCCGGACTTAGTCATGAACCCACTACGGCAAGCCCTCGCCGGCACGGTGCAGATTGGTTATGAGCTGTGGCACAACAAAGCCTGGAAGGATCGATTCTGGATCTTGTTCGGACCGTCTAACTGGAACCCACCCATCACCCACGATTTTGCGGTTCGCGCCTAGCTAACGTTTGGCTAGCCTGACCTTCGACTTGGCGGGCAGAGTCAATTGGACTGTGCCCGGGGTCAAGTCACCCACTAGGCAAACCAGACATAATCGTCCGAATAATAAAAACAAATACCTTTCGTTTGGAGGCAGTCAATGCGACCTATTAGCCGCACCTCGCTTGTTACTTCGATGCTTATCGGGCCATTGTTACTGCCCGCCACCGCGCAGGCGTTAAATTTCAGCCTAGGCGATCTTGAAGGCAGCCTAAACACCACGCTGACAGCAGGTATTCGCTGGCGTACCCAAGAGCGCGACCCAGATATTGTTAGCAAATTCAACAACCCGGGCGGTAAGACGCTTTGTGAGACCGACCCCAATGACCCTGCCGACATTTTGGGGGGCTGTGTTTTTGATGCCCAAGAAACGCATCAATTTAACCTTGCCCGCGGCAACAACAACCCCAATGCCGACAACGGCAATCTCAACTACGAACGCGGCGAAATTGTACAAACCGCGGCTAAAGCCACCGTTGACTTCGGTTTAGATTGGGATAATTACGGCCTATTTGCACGCCTGATCGCACTCTACGATCCGAGCGCCCAAGACTTCAATGAAAGCCACCCACACGACCTTTACCAACCGCGTTATACCCGTCGGATACAGGCAGTTGAGGACGAAGTCGGTTACAGCGTAGAACTGGAAGATCTATACCTCTACGGCTCGTTCGAATTAGGCGATCGAACACTAGATGTCAGCGTTGGCAACCAAACCATTTCCTGGGGGGAAAGCACCACTTTCGTGGTTAACTCAATTAACTCAGTTAACAGCCCCAATCTGATCCGTCTACGCACTCCGGGCATGGACTTGAAGGAAATTTTTGAGCCGGTGCCATTGGCCTCAGCGGGTATCGACTTAAGCGAAAACGTTAACCTAAATCTGTTTTATCAACTGAAATGGCAACCCATCCAGATTGACCCACATGGCACGTTTTTCTCCAGCTCAGACGTTGCTGGTACCGGCGGCACTTACGGCATGGCCAATGCAGCCGAAGACCCACACAATATCCGCGACAACGGTGACGACACTAGCTTAATTGGCCGCGGCTGTATTAACCGCGATCTCAGCCGCTACGAAGAACCGGGCGAACAAGCCGCGCTGGCCCTGTTTGGCCCTTACCAAGGCGACCGCGGCGGCGATGCCGGCCGTACTATTTGCCGTACCGAAAAAGATCTCACACCCGGTGACGACGGCCAATGGGGCGTCGGCCTGAAATATTACGCAGGCTGGCTTAATGACACCGAGCTGGGGCTCTATGCGATGAACTACCACTCGCGGTTACCTTACGCTGGTTTTATCGCTACCGACCGCCCCGATGCCAGCTTTAACCCCGGTGATCCACTGGGGTCTATCTTCCAGCTACTGGCCAATACGGGCGAAATTTACGACGGTTTGATTAGCAACTTAGGCCCGATCAACGACGTATTTAATGCGATTGGCAATACCATTCTTAATCTTCAGCCAGATGATTTAACGGTACTGGGTGCACTGAAACATGCCGATAGCGGCGCCGTTTTTCTGGAGTACCCAGAGGACATCCGCATGTACGGCCTGTCGTTCAACACCACCTTTGGTGATCTATCAGTTGCCGGTGAAGTTGCCTACTTCCCGAATATGCCGTTGCAGGTAAGCTCGCCGGATGTTTATTACTACTCGCTCTCGCCGGCTTTCCAAGGCTCGCGCGACGTTGCAGTGCCCTCTTATTTAGAGCAGTTTGATCGTGCCGCCGAAGCCGCCGCTAGCCCAGTGGCGAATGGCAATGCCTATGAACTACCCACCATCGAACCGGGCACTTTAGTGCGCGGCTACAAACGCCATAAAGTGGCTAATTACAGCACCACCCTACTGTACTCATTGGGTAATAACCCGTTTGGCGCCGACAGTGTCATTTTATTAGGCGACATTGGCGCCACTCAGGTGTTTGATTTACCCGACAAAACCGTATTGCAGTACGAAGCGCCGGGCACCGAAGACCATGCTAGCCAAGGTCGACAGCAGTACGACGAAGCCAACGGCTGCACCGACAACAGCAACGTGTTAATTAACAACCCGCAAAACTGCCTTCGCGGTGCATTAATCCAAACCAAGAGCAGCGAACCGCTGAAGAACTTTGCTGATGACTTCTCTTGGGGCTTTCGGGTGATTGCTATTGCTGACTACAACAACTTATTTTGGGGCATGAATCTGCGTCAAACTCTGGGCGCTTTTATTGACATGCATGGCAATAGCCCAGGCCCAGGCGGCAACTTTGTGGAAGGTCGCAAACACTACTTTTCCAATACCGACTTTATTCGCGGCAACTTCACCACCACCGTTGGCTACCAATGGTTTACCGGCGCTGGTGATCGCAACCTAGAGCGCGATCGCGACAATATTTCGCTTGCGGTTCGCTACGATTTTTAAGCACGGCAGTCATTAACCCAAGCCTTTGGCATCTAACGTCAAACGCTTGGCGTACACCATCAATTAACCGCGTCACAAGGCGCTCATAGTACCGCTCACTACAATAGGAGCAGACCATGTACACCTTTGAAAAAGCACTACTCTTTGCGATCCCTGCCTTCGGCATACTGATGCTAGTCGAGTACCTTTACGGGCTATCGCACAAACGCAACACCTATAGCAACATCAGCGATGGCATCTCCAGCATTTTGTCTGGCTTAACGTTTATCGTTTCAAACACCATTGGTTTTGGTGTGCTGGTGTTTAGTTATGACTGGATTCAGAGCCACGTTGCCATGGGTGAAGTCGACACCAGCCACTGGTGGGTATGGCTAGCAACATTTGTGTATATCGACTTTATTGGTTATTGGATGCATCGCTGGTCGCATGAAAACAGCTTCCTCTGGAGCATGCATGTAATCCATCACAGTGGCGAAGGTTTCAACCTGCCCGTCGCCCTGCGACAACCGGCTTTTAAATGGCTGGGCTATCGCCCGATAATGCTATTACCCGTCGCCATCATTGGCGTGCCTGCCGAGGTCATCGCCATCCTATCGGCGGTACATATTTTTGCCGCGTTTTGGTATCACACTCAACACATCGGCAAATTAGGTTGGTTGGAATACATTATCGTCACGCCATCTCAGCACCGGGTTCACCACGCCATTAACGATATTTATATCGACAAAAATTACGCGAATACCTTCTGCTGGGACCGACTCTTTGGCACCTTCCAAGAAGAACTCGACCACGAGCCACCGGTATACGGCTGCCTAGGCCCCGTACGTACATGGGACCCCATCAAGATTGAAGTTCGTTACATGGCCAAGATGCTACGCGATGCCATTTTTACCAAAAAATGGTCTGACAAAATTCGGGTATTTGCCTCGCATACCGGCTGGCGCCCAGCCGACGTAGCCGCGCGTTGGCCTGGCCCGTTTATTGACGACTACAAAAACTGGCAACGCTTCCAACCCAGCGTGCCTAAGTGGCTAGAGTTCTGGGGCTTGGGCGAGCTGCTCTTCATCACCCTGTCTGCCCTCTATTTGTTTGCCAACATTGAGGTGATCGCGGTGGATGATTCATTACTCTTTAGCTTTGTTGCCATCGTGCTATTCAGCATTATCAGCTTGGCCGCCTTGTTAGAGAACAAAGTCGGTTGGCTTGGCGCCATCAGTAATCTGGTGGTCATCAGCTATGTCATCACCACTAACGGCAGCCTGTTTGGCCTAGACCCACTACTCGCCACTTTAGTGATCAGCTATCTGGCCTTAGGAATCATGGTAAGAACACAGCGCCAGTGGCTGGCTAAACCCGCCCACAGCCCAATCAGCGACCCTAGCTTTAACTAGCCCAGCGACTAGGGTTGCCAGCGATATTGTTGAAGGTCTATTCGGTAGACACCATTCGCGGCCCGCAAGAACTCGACCCCTTCATCCTCCAGCAACGATTGCTGGAGGTTTTCTCGTCCACTTTCCTCGCGCACGCTAATTTCGCCCTTGGCGTTCACCACGCGATGCCACGGAATCTGGTGTTGCTTACCGCGCAGGGCACTTAAGGCATACCCCACTTGGCGCGCGGCCCGCGGCAACTCAGCCATTTCTGCCACCTGGCCGTAGGTGCAGACCTTTCCCGCTGGAATAGCGGCCACAACCGTGTATATTTTTGCGTAGGCATTCGACATCTGCGGGGAGAGGATAATGAATAACAAAATGCCACTATACGGCGTTATGTTCTTGGCCGTATTCGGCTACACCGCCTACGTAATCGCAACCGACGGCTACATATCCATTGTGCACGCCGGCATAGCCTCCGCCGCGGCGCTGCAAATCACCATCGACCTAGTAGCTGCGCTATTGCTCGTTGTGATGTGGATTTACAAAGACGCGCGCAATCTCAACAGCAACCCATGGCCTTGGATATTGGGCACCTGCGTATTGGGCACTTCCGTGCCCCTGTTGTATCTGGTTTGGCGCGAGCGCAAACAGTCTTGGTCATCACTCTAAACGCTAGCCACCGGTTGCTCCGCGGTTAACCTTTTCGCTGGGTTATCACCAACCATAAGGCATGCACAATGCCTGGCAAATAACCGAATAGCGTCAACACCACGTTCAGGAAAAAATGCAGGGTGAAGCCAACCTGCAAGTACGCCGTCACGGGTGGCAGCAAGATCGCAATAATAATTTTTAGTAGATCGTCATTGTTTTGCGACATCGTTCATTCTCCCGAAAAATTTATCACCAAAATGTCACCTTTAGCATAAGCTAAAGCGCTATTTAGCACCCAAACCTTTATGGCGAGATTCCTATGATTACGGTTCACCACCTCAACAACTCACGTTCACAACGCATTCTTTGGTTTCTAGAAGAGCTTGGGCTTGAGTATGAAATTAAATACTACCAACGCGACCCCAAAACCGCTCTGGCACCACCGGAATTAAAACAAGTCCACCCACTGGGCAAATCGCCAGTGATCACCGACGGCGAACACACCATCGCCGAGACCGGTGCCATTGTGGAATACCTAGTAGATACCTACGCCGACAACAGCTGGCGCCCACAACGCGGGACCCCAGAACGCAATGAATACAACTACTGGGTGCATGCAGCCGAAGGCAGCTATATGCCGTTCTTAGTGATGAAATTGGTGTTCAGCAAACTCACCCAGCCACCCGTACCCTTCATTATTCGGCCTATTACCAAGGCAATTGATGCGCAGATCGGCAAGCAGTTTCTTGATCCCAATCTGCAGCGTGGTTTAGAGCATTTGGAAAACACCCTAGAAGGCCGCCAATGGCTGCTCGGCGACGAGCTAACCGGCGCCGACATTATGATGAGCTTTCCGGTTGAAGGGGCGGCAGTGCGCCAAGGCTTGGAAAAAGATTTCCCTAATGTCATGGCCTACCTAGAACGCTTTCGCGCCCGCCCTGCCTATCAGCGTGGACTCGAAAAAGGCGGCCCGTTTGAGCTGGGTGCCTAAGCCAACCGACGCAGCACAACCCGTACCGCCAACCTAGGGGTCATCATGGAACAAACGCAACTGAATATCGGCACTCGAAAAATCGATGTTGAAATCTACGCCCCCAGCAATCAACAACCCGTTGCGGGCATCTTGCTATTACATGAGCTATTTGGCTTGCTCGATTGTTATCGCGAAGACGCCGCCGACTTGGCCGAACGCGGCTATTTGGTGTATTTGCCCGATTTATTTTCCGGCAACCCGATACGCTACTGCATCCGTGCGATGGTGACCGCAGCGGGCATGCAAAATAAATCGAGCAATCCACTCAACCAAGAAATTCACGACTTGGTCGACCACCTCAAAGCCGACCCACGCTGTAATGGCCGCTTGGGCATTCTTGGCGCCTGCCTTACCGGCGGTTTTGTGCTGCAAATGGCCAAACGCGACGACATGTTAGCGCCCGTGGTTTACCACCACTCGTTAGGCTTACAAGGCAGCGGCGTGCCGAATAATGAGTCGCTCGATAACGTTAAAGTGTTGCAGGGCCACTGGGCCAAAGTAGACCCTTTGTGCCCCACCAGCCGCCGAAACAAATTACAGGCCCAGCTCGGCGATCGGCTTGAGCGCTATGAATACAACATGCCGCATGGCTTTCGTAGCGTTAGCCGCCATCTGTCGGATTCGAAGTTGGTTTGGGAACGCACGCTGGAATTTTTTGACAAACACCTAGTTCAAACAACCAGCTAGCACTGCAGCAGGAGTATCTAATGCAACGCGACACCGCTCAAAAACTCAGCCCCACCACCATTGCACTGCACTGGATTGTTGGGCTGTCGATGATTGGTTTGTTGGCCGTCGGCCAAATCATGGATAGCTTCGAGATCTATGCGCTCTACCCCATCCACAAAGCCCTTGGCTTTCTAATCTTTTTCATCATTTTGGCCCGCGTGATTTGGCGCTTAACCAATGGTTGGCCCACGCCGGTGTCGCAATATCAGCGCCACGAACAAATCTTGTCCAAACTGATTCACTGGTTGTTAATTATCGGCACGGTGCTGATGCCAATTTCGGGCTTTATGATGTCGGCCTTAGGCGGTCACGGTGTGGACGTATTTGGACTGGAAATTGTTGCCCGCAACCCTGACCCCACCAACCCTCAAGAGGTAATTGCCCTGCATGCTGGGTTGGCTGGCTTAGGCCACGAAGTGCATGGCCTGCTAGGTAAGGTTTTAATGGCAGCCGTGGCGCTACATATTATTGGCGCGCTGAAGCACCATTTCGGCGACAAAGACGCCACCTTGCGCCGCATGCTGGGCGCCAAGGCAAACTAAAGCGTTAACTGGGCACTGGCCCAGTACCAGACCGACAGGCTTTTGAGGTTAGCCGCAGTAAAAGCCTGTTCGGCTTCTCGCCGGTTGGCGAACGTACCTAAGGTATTCACTTGATAGGTTTTGGCATCACGGTATATCACCGTGGTGCTGTCGTCGGCTTGCGCCTGCATGGCTTCATAAAGCTTTTGCACCACCGAGTTAGACATAAACAACTCTGCTGACTGTGCCGCCGCATCGCGCGCCATCGCGAGCACAAACGCCGCACAGTAGGCCTCAGGCTTCGACTGGATGAGACGAGATTGGTCGCCGCCGCCCTCTTCCTCGTGATCTTTAATGACCACCCAAAAGCCATTCTCTGCCTCATGAGCCGCAACGCTGTAGCCAAATACATACTCGCAGCACAAGGCCTCGGATTCGGCTGGAATGCGGTCTTCGTCCAGATTCAATAATTCGAAATTATTCAGATCGACGCTCAAAACGTCATCAAGCGAATAAGTCATTAGCGTAGTAGCTCAACAGTCGGTGCAGCGCATGATGCCGCTAGATTAAATAGTCACAATTACCTTGCGGTGATGCCCCACCACGCGATGCTCCCACAGGTACAAGCCCTGCCAAGTCCCGGTAGCCAGTTTGCCATGGGCAATTGGAATGGTGACCGACGATTGCGTTAGCGCCGTGCGCACATGAGCCGGCATATCATCTGCACCTTCCGCCGTGTGAATGAACAAGGGATCGCCATCCGGCACCAAACGGGCAAAAAAAGCGTCGAGATCGGTCTGCACATCCGGATCCCAGTTTTCATTCAGCAGCAGGCTAGCGCTGGTATGCGGTACAAATACATGACATAAGCCGGTGCGCAGGCCAGCCTCGGCCACCGCCTGTTCAATCTCACCACTAATATCAATCAGGCCGCGGCCCTTGGTTCTCACACTTAACTGAGTTTGGAAATCAGCCTTTGGCATTATTTTAACCTGAGCCTTTTAGTGTCTGTGCCCTTGTACTTGTCATAAGAACGCATGCCCGCAATACCCAACATGCCGGTAATAATGGTGTAAAGCATGCCACTATCTAGCGGCGGGGGTGGATTGGAGACGCCCGGTAGCCATAGCAGTAACGGATACAAAATGAACTGGTAAGCCAAGGCAATGGCACCAATCCAACCAATCGCAGGTCGCCAGCCGGCCACAAACAGATTGCCGCTTTGGGCTTCGGCTTTATTTACCTCCGTTTGCGCAATGTTCTGCTGGGCAATCAATTGGTTTTCGCGGTATTGGAAATCCCTAACGGTTTTTTCCATTTCCAATTCCAACTCAAGCCGTTCTTCATCGCTGGTAGTAATTTTGTCGATTGCGTCGCCAACCGCGCCCACTAAATTTCCGCCGCCAAATAGTTTGCTCCAAATACTCATGCGTGCATCCCCAAGCTTCGGTTAATCCAGCCCAGCAAAAACTTTTTCTGACTTGGGTTGTTGTTGCAAATCCACGCGTAACGCGCAATTTTGGCCAAGGTATAACGCGACACAAAACGCTCGCGCGGTGCCTTATTGATGACTTCTAAAGATTGCGGGCCAATAATGCCATCAGCCGGTTCAATATCGAGTGCCAACTGTCCTAAGCGGCTCGCGGTACGCGGCCCCATATTCACCGCCGTATCAAACAGCTGTTCCGCGATATCTTGGCTTTTGATCTGGTCACCTTGAACGCGATCCCAATAATCTTTTTTATAGATCGCTTTGGCACGCTCTTCGCTTAAGTTGGCAATATCCTCATTGGGATACGCTCGCTGCGAAATACCATATTTGGTTAGGCCACCGGTGTCGTGCGGGTCGTTGACAACTTTAGCGCCACCTTCACGCACAATAGTTTTGGTAACTGCTTCCTCGAAGTTAGCCATGCTGTTCCCCCAAATTGTTGCTGGCGTCATTTCCAGCTTATTTTTTATTGCCGATTACTACGGCTTTAATTTGCAGCGCAAACAATCTCCACTACGCTTGGCGCAAATGCTGCGCTACTTGTTTAGCATAGTAGGTCAAAATGGCGTCGCAACCTGCGCGCTTAAAGCACATCAAGGATTCCATCACTACCGCCTCTTCGTCTAACCAGCCGTTTTGACTAGCGGCTTTGAGCATGGCGTATTCGCCACTCACTTGGTAGGCAAAGGTGGGTACGCCAAAGGTTTCTTTTACCCGTGTAACCACATCCAAATACGGCATACCGGGTTTCACCATCACCATATCGGCGCCTTCTTGTAAGTCGAGGTCGACTTCGCGCAAGGCTTCATCGCTATTGGCCGGGTCCATTTGGTATTGCTTTTTATCGGCCTTACCCAGGTTGGCGGCCGAACCGACGGCGTCACGGAACGGGCCGTAAAAACTACTGGCGTATTTGGCGGCGTAAGACAAAATGGCGGTATTGCTATAACCATTGCCTTCTAGAGCGTCACGAATCGCGCCGATACGGCCATCCATCATGTCGGATGGCGACACCACATCAGCACCGGCTGCAGCATGGCTGAGCGCTTGTTGCACCAGTGCCTCAACGGTTTCGTCGTTGAGCACATAGCCGTCTTCATCGATAAGGCCGTCTTGGCCATGACTGGTGTAGGGGTCGAGCGCCACATCGGTGATTACACCAATGTCAGGCACACCGACTTTGAGCGCCCGCACCGCGCGCTGTACTAAGCCGTCATCGCTCCAAGCCTCGGCCGCGTCCAGCGACTTTTTGTCTTCACCGACGACCGGAAACAACACAATGGCTGGAATACCGAGCTCGGCGGCTTCCTCAGCTTCTTGCAGCAACTGGTCAATACTTAACCGTTCAACACCCGGCATCGAGGGCACTGGCTGGCGTACGTTTTCACCTTCGGTAATAAAAATCGGCCAAATCAGGTCACTGGCACTCAGCGAGTTTTCACGCACCAAGGCACGCGTAAATGCGGTGCGCCGATTGCGACGTAAACGGGTAGCCGGAAAACTCATGCTGATGCTCTACCTTGTCTTATAAAGATGAATTAAACAGTTTTATAAACTTCGGCGCCCTGCTCAAGGAATTCACGCGACTTTTCTTCCATGCCTTCTTGCTGCGCTGCGTAGTCACGCACGTCTTGCGTAATCTTCATTGAGCAGAAGTTTGGCCCACACATCGAGCAGAAGTGCGCCACTTTATGGGCTTCTTTCGGCATAGTTTCATCGTGGAATTCACGCGCTTTGTCGGGGTCAAGCGACAAGTTAAATTGATCTTCCCAGCGGAATTCAAAGCGCGCTTTCGAAAGCGCGTTATCACGCACCTGCGCCCCCGGAAAACCTTTGGCCAAATCCGCCGCATGCGCCGCTAGTTTGTAGGTAATGATGCCTTCGCGCACATCGTCACGATTCGGCAAACCTAGGTGCTCTTTCGGCGTTACATAACAAAGCATGGCGGTGCCATACCAGCCAATTTGGGCAGCACCAATGGCGGAAGTGATGTGGTCATAAGCCGGTGCGATATCGGTAGTCAGCGGGCCGAGGGTATAGAACGGCGCTTCAGCACAGCTCTCTAGCTGCTCGGTCATATTGACCTTAATACGCTGCATCGGCACATGACCGGGGCCTTCAATCATGACTTGCACGTCATGTTTCCAAGCGATCTGCGTCAGCTCACCCAAGGTGCGTAGCTCACCAAACTGCGCTTCGTCGTTACTATCGGCCACACAGCCTGGGCGTAAGCCATCACCTAGCGAGAAGCTAACGTCGTAGGCCTTCATGATCTCGCAGATGTCTTCAAAGTGGGTGTAGAGAAAATTCTCTTTATGGTGCGCCAAGCACCACTTGGCCATGATCGAACCACCGCGAGAAACAATGCCCGTTAACCGCTTAGCAGTAAGAGGCACATACTTCAGTAACACACCTGCATGAATGGTGAAGTAATCCACGCCCTGCTCGGCTTGTTCAATTAAGGTATCGCGGAAAATTTCCCAGGTTAAGTCTTCGGCTTTGCCGTCCACTTTTTCTAAGGCCTGATAAATCGGCACCGTACCGATCGGAACCGGCGAGTTACGGATAATCCACTCACGAGTTTCGTGAATATTTTTACCGGTTGATAAGTCCATCACGGTGTCGCCACCCCAACGGGTTGACCACACTAGCTTTTCCACTTCTTCTGCAATGCCAGACGACACCGCCGAGTTACCAATATTGGCGTTAATTTTGACCCGGAAATTGCGGCCAATAATCATCGGCTCGGTTTCTGGGTGGTTAATATTGGCGGGAATAATCGCGCGGCCTTCGGCCACTTCTTTACGCACAAATTCCGGCGTAATTTCTTCTGGCAGGTTGGCGCCAAAGTCTTGACCAGGGTGCTGCTTAAGAATGCCGGCTTCTTCGTAGCTGGCCTTTAACTCCTGCAAGCGGCAGTTCTCACGAATCGCCACATACTCCATTTCTGGGGTAATGATGCCCTGACGCGCATAGTGCATTTGGCTAACGTTTTTGCCTGACTTAGCAACGCGTGGGCTGCGCAAATGCGCAAACCGCAGGCTATCCAACTTTTCATCGCCAAGGCGCGATTGGCCGTATTGCGAACTCGGGCCGTCCAATGCGTCGGTATCGTCGCGCTCTAAAATCCATTGGTCGCGTACTGGCGGCAAGCCGCGCAACAAATCAATGTCGGCCGCCGGATCGGTGTACTTGCCAGAAGTGTCATAAACCGTGATGGGCGGGTTTTCTACCGATAAGCCGTCGCCTACCTGTAAGGGCGTGCGAGTTTGCGTAATCTCACGCATCGGCACCTGAATATCGGGGCGCGAACCCTCAACATAAATCTTTTTAGAAGCCGAAAACGGCTGAGTCACGTCGTCGCTTAACTCGGCCGATTTGGCAAAAATGTCGTCTGCAATAGCATTCATATCGAATCGTAAACCCCAAGAATTAGGCGGCTTTGGTATAGTCATTAGCCTTTAATATTAACGCGCAAAGCTAGCCACCATGCAGGAAATTTCAGTTACCGAACTAAAAACCAAAATCGACAACGGCGAGAAGTTTCAGCTGATTGACGTGCGAGAGAGCTGGGAACTGGAAATTTGCCAGTTGGCAGGCGCAAAAAACTTGCCACTCACTGAGATTACCGGCCGTATTGACGAGGTCGAACGTGACATTGAAACCCTTTTGCTATGCCACCATGGCGGCCGCAGCCAGCAAGTCGCGATGTGGCTAGAACAGCAAGGCTTTGGCGAGATGACCAATGTGCTCGGCGGCGTTGACGCTTGGGCAGTCGAAGTAGACCCCGAAATGGCTCGTTACTAAGCCCTAGCGTCGGCACAACGCACCCAACCCAACAGACAACAGTAGAAATCACTATGCGCGCACAATCAGCTTTTAGCCTTAAATTACTAGCTTTAACCGTCGGGTTATGGGCTACCAGCCTCAGCAGCCATGCTCAGGGTTTGTTAGAGGTTTACCAAGCGGCCCGCCTCACCGACCCGACCTATCAAGCCTCGATTGCCGCAGCCCGCGCTACTGGTGAAAACAAAGCACAAGCCATTGGCGCATTACTGCCGCAAGTGTCGGCCTCCGCCTACGCGCAAAATAGAGACAGCGAATCAACCTCTGCCACCGGCTTCAACCCAGCCGGCGAATTCGATCTGCATGGCTATAGCATTAAGTTAACCCAGACTATTTTGCGCTTCGACCAGTTCGCCGCACTCAGCATCGGCAACCTTCAAGCCCAGCAAGCCCAATTGGACGGTGTTCTGGCTGAACAAGAACTCGTTAACCGCGCGGCCGAAGTTTATTTTGCGTTCTTAGCGGCAAAGTCCGATTTACTCACCGCGCAAGCCGAGCGTGAATCGATTAGCAGTCAACTAGAGCAAGCGCAGAAGCGGTTTGAAGTCGGCCTCATTGCGATTACCGACGTGAACGAAGCCCAAGCCAGTTACGACCTAGCTGACGCCCAGCTCATTCTGGCCGAACAAGATATGGAAAACGCCAAAGACGTGTTGCGCGAAATTGTTGGCCGCCATATCGACGACCTACCTGATTTACGTAGCAATCTGCCGCTACAAAAACCGGTAGAAGATGACCAAGCTTGGGTTCAGCGCGCCATGAACAGCAACCCACAGTTGGCGCGCCTGCGCCTGCAAGCGGAAATTGCCAAGAAACAAGTCAGTGCCCAGCGTGCTGGCCACTTGCCTGCGCTCAATGCGCAAGCCGAATACAACTTTAGCGACACGACTGACATTCCTACATCGGGTTCCGAAACCACCGATACTATTTTGTCGCTACAACTTTCTTTGCCTATTTTTAGCGGCGGCGCCACCCGCTCTCGCGTACGCCAAGCTAACTTCCAAAAACTACAAGCTGAGCAACAGCTAGAGCAAACACGCCGCTCGGTGGAGCGCGAAACCCGCTCAGCCCATCGCGGGATGACTACCGCGATTCGACGCGTGCAAGCGTTACGTCAAGCACTGCAGTCGTCGGAAAGCGCGCTAGAAGCCACCCAAGCGGGCTACGATGTCGGCACGCGTACCAGCGTGGATGTGCTAAACGCGCGCAGCGGCCTGTTTCGTGCCCAACGCGATTACGCCAAATCACGCTACGACTACGCGCTTAGCCTGATTCGACTACACCGTGCCGAAGGCTCGCTTAGCCCGAAACATTTGTTGTTATTGGATAGTTGGCTAGAAAGTTCGCTACAAGATACAGCCGACAAAGTCAGCCAATAAAGTCGACTATTACGTTAGCGCAAAAGCTAACTCAGCAACGCGATCGTTTTTGCTAACGCACCGCGATTCGCAGCTAAAAAGCCACTGGCCTGCTGTTGCTGCTGCGACCGCAGCTGTGGGTTAGCAAACAGATCTTGGCAATGATGCAGCAAGGCTTGCTCATCATCTGCCAATAAAATCGCGCCCTGTTCTGCCAGTTCTTCGGCTACTGGCTGCTCATGCAGATGCGGCCCGACGACGACGGCTGTTTCCGTCAGAATCGGTTCCAACACATTGTGACCACCCACCGGCACTAAACTGCCGCCCACAAAGGCCACATCGGCTACCGCGTAAAACGCCAGCATTTCACCCATGGTATCGGCCAAGTACACCGTCATATCGTCACTGCAGGTTTCCTGCTGACTGCGGCGCGCATAAGGGATACCCGATTGCACTAGCAAGCTCGCCACTTCGCCAAAACGATTGGGGTGGCGCGGCACCAAAATAAGTAGCAAATTCGGCCAGCGCTCGCGCAATGCTTCTGCCACCCTTAGTGCCGCCGCTTCTTCGCCATTGTGGGTACTAGCCGCCAATAGCAGCGGACGTTTACCGAACTCAGCACGCAGCTGCTGCACTTGGTCACCCAATCCGGCAGGCAAGCTCAAATCAAACTTAATATTGCCAGTCACTTGGCCAGCGTCGGGCGCGACACCCAGCGTGATAAACCGCTCCAAATCCGCCGCTGTTTGCGTACCGATGGCTCGTACAGTCAACAACACATCGCGCAGGGCTTTGGCAGAAAAATAGCGCTGGTAACCTCTGACTGAGCGATCCGTTAACCGCGCGCTGGCGTAACGCACATCAATATCGGCTTGATGGCAGGCCGCCAATAAGTTGGGCCAGATTTCGGTTTCTAGAATGATTAAGCGCTGCGGCTGCGCACGGCGCAAAAAACGTTTCACGGCACCCGGCCAGTCGAGTGGCAAATAACAATGCTGTACCCGATCACCAAATTCACGAATCACATACTGCGACCCAGCCGGCGTAAAGGCGGTAACCAATACGCTCTTGCCTTGCTCTAGGTAGTAGTTAATCAACGGTTTGCCCGCCACCAACTCGCCCATCGAGGCACCATGAATCCAAAGTTGCGCAGCGGGCTCAACCGCCACCAAACCCAAGCGCTCTTTCCAGCGCAGGCGATAACCCGGCTCGTTTTTACCCCGCGCCCATAACCACGCCCAAATTAACGGCGTGAGTAAAGCCAGTAATAGGCGGTAGCGAATCATTCGAACTTAGTTACCGCCGTCGGATTCGAGGATGCGGTTAATGATGGTGGTAGTGGAATAACCGTCGAGAAATTGCAGCACTTCCACAGTACCGCCGTTGGCGGTAACAATGTCTGCGCCCACAATTTCATCGGGCTTGTAATCACCGCCTTTCACCAAAACATCTGGCATGACTTTGGCAATGATCTCGGCGGGCGTGTCCTCCGAAAACGGCACTACCCAATCCACACTGGCCAAGCCAGCTAATACCGCCATACGTTGAATGGTGTTGTTAATGGGTCGCGTTGGGCCCTTCAAGCGGCTAACCGATTCATCAGTATTAACCGCCACAATTAGGCGATCGCCTAAGCTTTTAGCTTGTTCTAAGTACGCCACGTGACCCGGATGTAACAGATCAAAGCAACCGTTGGTGAATACCACACGCTCGCCATGGGCACGCGCGTCTTCTACCTTTTCAAGCAGCTCTACCTGATTCACCAAGCCGTTGGGGCTACCCCACGTTTTATGCGCCGCTCGACGCAACTGTGCGGGCGTGACCTGTACCGCGCCAATTTTTGCCACCGCCACACTGGCCGCTAAATTGGCAAAACGCACCGCATCTTTAATCGGCACATTGGCCGACATACCGGCCGCTAGCGTTCCGATAACGGTATCGCCCGCGCCGGTTACATCAAACACATCTTGCGCATGGGTGGGCATATGAAATGCCGCTTGCTCGGGTTGAATTAGGCTCATGCCTTCTTCGCTGCGGGTCACGAGCAACATATCTAGCTCACAATCTTTGACTAACTGCTGGCCTTTTTCCACGATGCCATCATCGCCACCCGCAGGGCCCACTACCCCCTCAAACTCAGAACGATTAGGGGTAAGTAAAGTCGCACCTTTGTACTTACTGAAGTCACTACCTTTGGGGTCAACCAGTACCGGTACGCCTTTAGCGCGGGCGGCTTGAATATAAGGTTGTGGGTTCGCCAGTACACCCTTGGCATAGTCCGACAACACCACCAAACTGTATTGCTCAATCACCGACTCAAATGCCGCCAGCAAAGCATCGTGCGGTACCGGCATTTGGGTGTCTTCAAAATCAATCCGTACCAGTTGTTGGTTACGGCTGAGTACGCGCAGTTTCACGGTAGTTGGGTAGTCATCCACGCGTTGCAAATGCGCAGTCACACCCAGTTCAGCCAAAAAACTTTCTAACTCGTCAGCGGCCTGGTCGGCACCAACCGCGCCCATCAAACCCACCGTGCCGCCCAGGGCAGCAATATTGGCAGCCACGTTACCCGCACCGCCTAAACAATCCCGCTCGTTGCCGTGCAATACCACGGGCACTGGCGCTTCTGGCGACACTCGGCTGGTGGAACCGCTCCAGTAGCGGTCAAGCATTACGTCGCCTAATACAAGGACTTTAGCAGAGGAGTAATCGGGGATCGCCGTGCGGCTAGAATGTCGGCTGGTCATTAGTCTGTTGTTATTGTTGCTAACTTAGGCCGTAGAATAGCACCCAACTAAACAAACAACCCGCCCAAAGCGCGATAAAAGGCGCGATAATTTACCCATGTCACGACCCCGTTTTTCCACCGCACTTCTTCACCCACGCCATTGGGGCGTTTGGTTTGGCCTTGGCATTCTGTGGAGCATTGTGCAGATGCCGCAGCGCGTACGCATGGCAGCCGGTGCCGGCATTGGCAAACTGGCGTGGAAGCTCATGAAGTCGCGCCGCCATGTGACCGAAGTGAATTTGGCCTTGGTCTACCCAGAAATGGATCCCGCCGAACGGGAGCAGCTAGCGAAAGATCACTTCACTGCCGTTGGCCGTGGTTTTATTGAGATGGGCATGTGCTGGTGGTTATCAGAACGCCGCTGTCGCCGGCTTGCGCGCTATGAAGGGCTTGAGCATTTACATGCGGCGCTCGACCATGGCGGCGTGTTAATGCTGAGCGCCCACTTCACGCCATTAGAATTCAGCGGTCGCTTGTTGGCCTTAGAAGTTGACCTGGCCGCGATGTTCCGCCCCAGCGAAAACGAAGTATTGAACTGGGCTTGGACTAAATTCCGCGGCAAAGTGGCCAAGCACGCGATCCCGCGTGATGACGTGCGCGGCATGTTACGCGCACTGAAAGACGGCTTACCGGTTTGGTATGCCGCCGACCAAAGCAAAGTATTTAAGTACACCGCCACGGTGCCGTTTATGGGCGAGCCCGCGCTCACCAACACGGCGTCTAGCCGCTTTGCCAAACTGGGCAAGGCCGAGGTGGTGCCATTTTTTGTTCACCGCAGCGCCGACAACCAAAGTTATGTGCTGAAATTTAGCCCCGCGCTAGACAACTTCCCTAGTGGTGACGATGCCGCCGATGCCGAGCGTATGAATCAGCTAATTGAAAAGGCGTTAGAAGATGCACCAGAGCAATATTTCTGGCTGCACAAACGCTTCAAGAATCGCGAAGGCATTCCAGACCCTTATTAGAGGTAGCGCTAAAACCTAAGCGCCACGGGCCGCGTCCACGCTACCGCGAGCTGACTGCAAGAACGCAGAAATCACAGGCTTACCCGCATCTTCCGCCCGCGACACCACGCCAATGGCGAGGGCTTGGTTATCAATATCCGCGCTCACCACATTCACTTGGCGAGCGTGAATGCTGTCCTCCACTACCAAGCGCGGCACCACGGCCACGCCCAACCCCAGCGACACCATACTCACAATCGCCTCGTTACCCGACACCTGTGCCGACACCGTGGGTTTGATGCCATAACCTTTTAGCCAATCCACGCTGCGCTCACGCACCACACCACGTTCTTGCAAAATAAACGGCAAGCGCTGCCACCAGTCTTTTGATTGCGCGGCTAAATCAGCTTCGGTCACGCCCTGCATCTGCTCCTTAATGGCGCAACGAATGCCGGGGCTAATAAATTGCAGCGGCGAATACGTCAGCACATCAAAGTTAAGGCGTTTGGGCAGATTATTGGGGCGTACGGCAATCGACACATCCACCAACCCATCGGCCACCCGCTCCACCGCTTCGGCTTGGTCGCCGGTTTGTAGCTGTAGCTCAATATCGGGGAATTGCTGACGCAAGGTTTCTAATACCGGCGACAACACCCCAAATACCGCCGTGACCGAACAAAACAAGCTAATACTGCCGCGCGCCTGCACTTCGGGTGTTTGCAGCTGCTGTTGCAGGGCCGCGAACTGCTGCAAGCTTTGCTCGGCGTAAGCCAAAAACTGTTGCCCCTCTGACGTGAGCCGCACGCTACGGTTGTCGCGGTCAAATAAGGTAGCCCCCACTTCATCTTCTAAGCGTTGCACCACCCGCGATAAGGTCGACGGGCTCACGTGCATGGCCTCGCTGGTTTTACCAAAGTGCAGGCTGTTCGCTAAATGGCTAAATAGGCTGAGTGATTTTTGGTCCATAGCCCATTGTAGCGGCATTTATCCCATTATATGAAATAGTGTTTTTCATATAATTCATTTTACGCAACACATGCTGGCAACTAGAATAGCCGTCCGAAATTGGGATTAGTGGCATGAGCGGCTAATCGAACTACTACGTATAAGGACACCATCATGGGTCAGAACTATTTCAATACACTGCCACTACGCGTGCAGCTAGAAGAACTCGGCAAATGCCGTTTCATGGACCGCTCAGAATTTGCTGACGGCTGCAACTACCTAAAAGGTAAAAAAATCGTCATCGTTGGTTGTGGTGCACAAGGCCTTAACCAAGGCATGAACCTACGCGACTCTGGCCTAGACGTAGCCTACGCACTACGCGCTGAAGCGATTGCTGAGAAACGTCAGTCTTGGAAAAACGCGACTGAAAACGGTTTCACCGTTGGCACTTACGAAGAGTTGATTCCTACTGCCGACGTAGTAATGAACCTAACCCCAGACAAGCAACACACTCCAGTAGTTGAGGCAGTAATGCCGTTAATGAAAGAAGGCGCTTGCTTGGATTACGCACACGGCTTCAACTTGGTTGAAGAAGGCATGCAAATCCGTAAAGACCTTACCGTTGTTATGTGCTGCCCAAAATGCCCAGGCTCAGAAGTTCGCGCTGAATACGAGCGTGGCTTTGGTGTACCTACCCTGATCGCCGTTCACCGTGAAAACGATCCAAAAGGCGAAGGCATGGCCATTGCTAAAGCACTAGCGTCTGGCACCGGCGGCGACCGCGCTGGCGTATTGGAGTCTTCTCCAATTGCTGAGGTTAAGTCTGACCTAATGGGTGAGCAAACTATCCTTTGCGGCATGCTACAAACCGGCTCAATCCTTTGCTTCGACAAAATGGTTGAGAAAGGCATCGACTCTGGCTACGCAGCCAAGTTGATCCAATACGGTTGGGAAACCATTACCGAAGGCCTTAAGTACGGCGGCGTAACCAACATGATGGATCGCCTAAGCAACCCAGACAAAATCCGTTGCTTCGAAGTTGCCGAAGAGCTTAAGGACATCATGCGTCCACTATTCCAGAAGCACCAAGATGACATCATCTCTGGCGAGTTCTCGAAAACCATGATGGAAGACTGGGCTAACGACGACGCTAACCTACTAGGCTGGCGTGCAGCGACTGCTGAAACCAACTTCGAGAAAGCCGAAGCTGGCGACGTTGAAATCAGCGAGCAAGAGTTCTACGACAAAGGCATCCTAATGGTAGCCATGGTTAAAGCCGGCGTTGAGCTAGCGTTTGAAACCATGGTAGCTGCGGGCATCATCGAAGAGTCGGCTTACTACGAGTCACTGCACGAAACCCCGCTAATCGCCAACACCATTGCGCGTAAGAAGCTATACGAAATGAACGTAGTGATTTCAGACACCGCTGAATACGGCTGCTACCTCTTCGACCACGCTTGCAAGCCATTGCTAGCTGACTTCATGAAGACCGTAGACACCGACATTATTGGTAAAGGCACCAACAACGCTGACAACGGCGTAGACAATGCCCGCCTAATCGAAGTTAACGCTGCTCTGCGTAACCACCCTGTAGAGCAGGTGGGTAACAAACTACGTGGCTACATGACCGCGATGAAGAAGATCGTTTAATCCTCGATTAAACTCTTCTAAAGAAAAAGGCCGCGACAGGGCAACCTGGCGCGGCTTTTTTTGTAGGCTCCGACACGAGCTGCTAGAGTCGATTATTGTTTAAAGAACGACCTCACAAGGCCAGCAAATGAAAGAACTATTTCACGAACACTTTAAAAGTTCAAAGGAAGAAGCAAAGCAGCTTTGGACTTCCTGTACTTTCATATTCGACGCTAACATCTTACTAAACCTATACAGATACTCTGACGCCACACGCCAACAGTTCTTTAACCTGCTTGAAAGCATCGAGGATAGAGTTTGGTTACCAAATAGGGCCGTAGAAGAGTATTTCAACAACCGCCTAAAGGTAATCGGGGACCAAGAAAAAGCGTATGACACCGCAACGCAAAGTATTCTAGAACTTCAAAAAAAACTTACCAGCACTCGCCAACACCCGTTTGTAGAAAAGAAGACCATGAGCAAAGCTCAGAAAGTATTCACGTTGCTAACAAACGAGTTGAAAGAAAATAAGAAAATTCACTCTAAACGTATATCAACTGATGAAATCCAAGACTCTATTTCACAAATCTTTGACAAAAAGGTTGGTTCTCCATACCAACCCGAACAAATTGAGACCCTAATCAAAGAAGGAGAGCGCCGCTACAATCAACAAATCCCACCTGGCTTCAAAGATGGTGGAAAGCTTGAGGAAAGCGATTCTCTCAAGGAAAGGTCCAGAAAATTTGGTGACTACATTCTGTGGCAACAGGTTATTGATTATGCGACTACAGAAGAAAAGTCAATCATATTAGTAACGGATGATAAGAAGGAAGATTGGTGGAGAATATTTAACGGAAAGACCATCGGACCCAGACCTGAACTCGTAAAAGAGTTTTGCGGACTAACTAACCAAAAATTTTATATGTACCAAGCGGATAGATTCATGGAGCTCGCGCATGAAAACCTTGGTACGCAAGTTAGCAGTGAATCATTAGAAGAAGTTCGGGCAATTCGAAAGGATGACTTAAAACAGTCTAACTCACCCAATAAAAACGACCGCGACTTCACCGATGACCGCCCAGTTAGCCAATTAATAACTAACTACATAGAAAACAAACAAAGGCATCTAAAAATAGAGGAACAAATTTCATCATTAACCCTAGAAGTCGATGAGTTAGAGCATGAAAGGCACGCCATAATATTGGCGCCAAATAAGGGCGATAAAATGCGGAATTTAGCCGCATTATCAGAAAGAATTGGCTACCTTAGAGAAGAAATTCGCCTCTTAGAGGAGAGCGCAGCAAATTCTAAGCCCTCAATTAATGCCCTCCAAGAAGCTCTATCAAGAAAGGTAGCTAGGCGAAGAGCAAATAGCGATTGAGAAAGAACGTGCTACTTCTTGTCAAATCGAAAGGAGAGTTTAATGTCGTTATTCTCAACCAAGTTACTGGCACACTGGCTTAACACTTTATAAACATGTTCCTGCAACAGACAAATGCCTGAGTTTTCTCGCATCTCCTGTAGGTGCAACCTAAGTGTTTCTACATCCCCCCGTGCAACCGGTCCAGTTAAAGCTTTTTTGGTACCTTGCTGATCAATATTCTCAATCGTCGCATCAATTAACGGCTTGAGTGATTTCCACATCACGTCACGATCAATTTCTGCGGCTTCGCCTAGTTGCAAGGCGCACTCCATTAACGCCACTAGGTTGTTGCAGGCCATGACGGCAGCCGCGTGATACAGCGGTTTATTTTTAGCTTGAATAGTTACTGGCTGCATTTGCAGCGCGCTAATTAACGGTTTAAGCGTTTGTAGGGCTTGCTCATTACCTTCGCAGTAGCAGTAGGTGCCTGCCACTTTGGGCAAGGCGGCTTCCACATTGGGAAAGGTTTGCAGCGGATGGATTGAGGCGGTTGGGCCTGCATGGCTTTGTAAGATTTCGCTAGTGAGTGCTCCGGAGCAATGGGCCACAACAGCATCGGCCTTAATGGCGTTAGCTGCCACTAAGTCTTGGCAAACGGTTTGAATGGCGCTGTCGGATACGGTAATTAAAACAATATCGGCATCTTGCGCCGCGGCTTGCATGCTGACATCGCCACTGCGCGCACCCAAGGTGACTGTGTATTGCAGTTGCTCGGCGAGCAGTTTGGCAAAGGTTTGCCCCACTACGCCAGCGCCGATAATTGCGACCTTGGTAGTGGCGTTGCTCATTGTGGTGGCCTACTAACTAACGCGAGTTCTAGCGCGACTTATCGCTTTAGGAAGTTAGCTAGCAGATCATGCCCACTGCGGGTCAGGATGCTTTCGGGGTGGAATTGCACGCCTTCGGCACCAGTAGGCGTGTGAATCACGCCCATGATTTCTTCGATCTCGCCGCTGTCGGTTTCGGTCCAGGCGGTGACTTCAAAGTCATCGGGGATGCTGGTTTTTTCAATCACCAGTGAGTGATAGCGCGTGGCTTCAAACGGGTTGGGTAAGCCCTCAAATACACCTTTGTTGTTGTGATGCATCATGGAAGTTTTGCCGTGCATGATGCGGCCCGCATGCACAATCTTGCCACCGTAAACTTGACCCAAACTTTGGTGACCTAAGCACACACCCAGCAGTGGAATCTTACCGGCAAAGCGTTCAATCACAGCCATCGACACACCGGCTTTGTCGGGGTCGCAGGGGCCGGGCGAAATCACAATGTGGGTTGGGTTAATGGCTTCGACTTCTTCCACGGTAATTTCATCATTACGGTGTACTTCTACCTCGGCACCCAACTCGGCAAGGTATTGCACCAAGTTGAAGGTGAAGGAGTCGTAGTTGTCGATCATTAATAAGCGTGGCTTGCTCATTTCGCAACCCTCGTAACATCTTCGGCCATGCCTGCGGCCGTCATCACGGCACGGGCTTTGTTCATGGTTTCTTCCCATTCCAATTGCGGCTGCGAGTCGTAAACCACGCCCGCGCCCGCTTGGGCATAAATTTTGCCGTCTTTAATCACGGCGGTTCGGATGGCAATGGCGGTATCCATATCGCCATTCCAAGCGATATAGCCGACTGCGCCACCGTAAATGCCGCGTTTTACGGGCTCGACTTCATCAATAATTTCTAGCGCACGGATTTTTGGCGCACCGCTCAAGGTGCCCGCCGGGAAGGTGGACTTGAGCGCATCAATCGGGCCCATGCCGTCTTTTAGCTGGCCTTTTACGTTGCTCACAATGTGCATCACGTGCGAGTAACGCTCCACCACCATTTGGTCGGTGACTTCTACGGTTTTGGTATGGCTGACTCGGCCCACGTCATTACGACCAAGGTCAATCAGCATTAAGTGCTCGGCCACTTCTTTCGGGTCGGCCAGCAAATCGGCTTCTAGCGCCTGATCTTCTTGCTCGTTGGCGCCACGCTTACGGGTACCAGCAATGGGCCGCACGGTGATTTCACCGGCTTGGGCGCGCACTAAGATTTCTGGCGAGGCACCGGCCACATGGAAGTCATCCATATTCAGCAGGTACATATACGGCGACGGGTTTAGCGTACGTAGCGCGCGATATACGTTGACGGGGTCGCCGCTAAAGTCAGCACTTAGCTGCTGCGACGGCACCACTTGCATGGCATCGCCATCGGTAATGTATTGACGAATATGCTCTACCGAGGCTTTAAAGGCATCTTCGCCAAAGCTGGATACAAAGTCGGCTTCTTTGCTGGCTTGGCCAAGCTCGGTGCGATAACCCTTGGGCAGCGGTTGGCTGAGTTGCTGCTGTAGTTCGTCTAGCCGCTGTTCGGCCTTGGCTTGGCCGTTCGCATCGCCGGCGTCGGCATGCACAATCAGATGCATGCGGCCGCTAAGGTTGTCGAACACCACTAGCTCGGTCGACAGCATCAACATAATGTCGGGTGCATTGACCGCATCCGGCTTGGGCGTGGTGGCCAAACGCTTTTCAATATAGGAAACGGTTTCATGGCCAAAGTAGCCGACCAAGCCGCCGGTTAGCATTGGCATATCAGCAAGTGGCGCGGCCGAGAACTGTTGGCGGTAGTCGTCAATCCAATCGAGTGGATTTTCAACCTCAAAGGTTTCTTCGCCAACGCTGCCGTCATCGCTGGGTTTTACATGGCGCACACTACGGCCACGAACCTCTACCCGCTCGGCACAAGGCAAACCAATAATTGAAAACCGGCCCCAGCGTTCGCCGCCTTCTACCGATTCAAATAAATAGCTGTAAGGTTGATTGGCCAGCTTTAGGTACACGCTCACCGGCGTGTCTACGTCAGCCAGTAGCCTACGCACCACGGGAACATGGCTGTAAGTGGGGTTAGTCATCTAGCGCGTCACTTATTCAGCAAGTGCAAGCTGTTCGCGCATTTGCGCGAGCGTGGCAGCGTAGTCGTCGCTGCCAAAAATAGCCGAACCTGCCACAAAGGTGTCGGCGCCCGCTTCATGAATCTCGGCAATGTTGCCTACCTTCACGCCGCCATCAATTTCCAAGCGGATGTCATAACCGCTGGCGTCAATCATGGCGCGCGCTTCACGCAGTTTGTCCAGCGTGGCGGGAATAAAACTCTGGCCACCGTAACCGGGGTTAACTGACATCAGCAAAATCATGTCGAGTTTATCCATCACGTATTTAGCCGCATCGAGTGAACTCGCGGGGTTAAATACCAGGCCCGCTTGGCAACCCAGCGATTTAATCAGCTGCAGTGAACGATCCACATGGCGCGTAGCTTCTGGGTGAAAGGTAATGATGTCGGCACCGGCCTCGGCAAACATACGAATTAAGTCATCCACCGGCTCTACCATTAGGTGCACATCAATCGGCGGTTTAATGCCGCTGTTTTGGCCATGTTTTTTTAGGGCCTCGCACACCATCGGGCCAATGGTGAGGTTGGGCACGTAGTGGTTGTCCATTACGTCAAAGTGCACCCAGTCCACGCCTGCCTGAATGGCGTTATCAACCTCTTCGCCCAAACGAGCAAAGTCAGCGGCCAAAATGGAAGCCGAAATAACGGGAGATTGCTTAGGCATACAAACCAGACCTTAATGTTGTGGGGAGCACATAATTATTGGGCGCAACTTTAACGGATTACGGCCCGCGTTTCAGCAACCGAGAGCAGGCAAAAAACATCGTGTTACCATCTACGCATTTAATACACACCACCAACGCTGTTCATAGGGCGGCCGTGGCGTGGGAATTCACTAGAGGGGGAATCACTATGAAATTCTTGCAAGCGCTCGTTTTGAGTTCTTTACTTGTGCTACTTGCTGCGTGCTCTAAAGTTACTGAGGAGAATTACCAGCGAGTTGAAAATGGTATGACACGGGATCAGGTAACCGAGATTTTGGGGAAAGCTGATGTCACAGAAAGTACCAACTTGGCAGGCATCTCTACTAGCCGTTCCGAATGGCACGGTAATAAAGGTGTCATCTCAATTCGGTACATAGGAGAAAAAGTGCGCGCAAAAAACTGGCAACCTATTGAAGAATAGGCAAACGGTTAACAATTTATCGTTTAACGAAACTTGACTTTTGCGCCGCTGAAAGTTAACTTGCGGCAAACTTTATTGCACTGCAACATTTTTGGGAGGCCATCATGGCTATACAAGACAGCATTAAACAACTTAAGGCCCAAGCTCAAGACCTAACTAAGCAGGTTAAAGCTCAGGCCGACCAAGCCGCCAAACTACGTGAGCAAGCGACTCAAGCTGCGAACAAAGGTGGCGACATTGTTAAGAACAGCGTTAACGAGCTAGCACAAATTGAATTGGCTGCTCTAAAAGCAGGTTACGAGTCTGTACTAGACGAGTTGAAAAAAGCCCGTGGCGTTAAAAACGTAGACGAGCTACGCGCTGTACTACAGAAGCAAGTTGACGGCCTAACTAAGGCACGCAACAAATACGTTAAAGACGCTAGCAAAGGCGGCGACATTGTTGCTAAAGCTCGCGCCGAACTTGCTGCCTTGGTTAAAGGCCTAACCGCCAAGCCAGCCGCTAAGAAGCCTGCTGCTAAAAAACCAGCTGCCAAGAAGCCTGCTGCTAAAAAGGCACCAGCTAAGAAGCCAGCTGCTAAGAAAGCACCCGCTAAAAAAGCCGCTGCTAAGCCAGCAGCCAAGAAAGCGCCGGCTAAAAAAGCAGCAGCCAAGCCTGCCGCTAAGAAGCCAGCAGCTAAAAAAGCACCGGCTAAGAAAGCGACTACTGCAGCTAAGAAGCCAGCAGCTCGCAAAACCACTACTACTCGCAAGACCACCGTTAAGCCTAGCTAATTAGCTTCGACGGTTACTGCAAGTAACAAAAAGGCCGCCCCGGATTTCCGAGGCGGCCTTTTTTATGTCTGCATTAACGTGGCAGTGGCCTGCTAAGGCTAACTACCTTCTTGCCTAACTTTTAGGCGTGGGCTTGCGCTTGGCACGTGTTTTCGGCTTTTCCTCTTCAGCGTCTTCACCCGTAAAACGCTTAAAGCCTTTCAAAAAGGTTTTCTGCAAGCTGTCAGCGGTTTGCATCGACAGCGGCACCATCTGCTTCATTAACGTTAAGGGCTCAAAGCCTTCAACACCCTGCGCCATTTTTTCGCGGATGTACTGGATCATGTCATCTTGCAGGCCAGCAATATCAGGCAGGCCAATCAGGGTACGAACTTCTTCTGGCTTTACCTTGATATCAATTCGAATTTTCATCGCCCCACTCCGTTTTTAGATGACCCCAGCCTACTCGTTAGGGTAAGTAGGTCAAGCCCCAGTACTAATTCTGATTGGCTAAGCGGTTAACAACTGCTGCGCCTGGCGATAGCGCGCAGCACTTTGTTGCATGATTTCGTCGGGCAAACTGGGGCCCGGCGCGGTTTTATCCCAATCCAAGGTTTCGAGATAGTCACGCACAAATTGCTTGTCGAAGCTCGGCGGGTTCTGCCCTGGCTGCCATTCGTCTAGCGGCCAGAAACGCGACGAATCTGGCGTTAGCGCTTCATCAATCAAGATGATTTCGCCCTGTTCATCCAAACCAAACTCAAACTTGGTATCGGCAATAATTATGCCGCGCTCACGCGCATAAGCCGCTGCGTCGGCATAAATGGTTAGACTGAGCTCGCGTACTTTTTGCGCAATATCGGCACCCAGAATTTCTTCGGCCTTGGCAAAGCTGATGTTTTCATCGTGGTCACCGACCTCGGCTTTGGTGGACGGCGTAAAGATAGGTTCAGGCAACTGATCAGCCAACTGCAAACCGGCTGGCAGATCGATACCGCAGATAGCACCGGTTTGCTGATAATCCTTCCAGCCAGAACCAATAATGTAGCCACGCACAATGGCTTCTACGGGCAACGCATTCAGGCGACGCACGATCATCCAGCGATCGCCAATGGCCGCGCGCTCAGCGGCATCTGGTACTACGTCTGCTAGCGGCATATCAACTAGGTGGTTTTTGACCAAATGCTGAGAGCGCCCAAACCAAAATCGCGCCACCTGAGTCAAGACTTCACCCTTACCCGGAATCGGCTGCGGCAGCACCACATCAAAAGCCGACAATCGGTCGGTGGTGATGATTAATAAGTGCTCGGCATCAATGGCGTAAACATCGCGCACTTTGCCGCGGTGAACCAACTCAAGGCCGGTCACTTTCGATTCAAATAGAGCCTGACTCATGACGTAACAATCTACAGATTAAATAAGGAGCGGATGGTGCCAGCACAATTAGCCAGTAGCAAGCGCCACAGCGCCGAATTCAGCCGTTATACTCGGCGTATGGGAAAAACTTTGGTCAACCGAGCCAGCGACTGGCTCTGGAACACAAAAGCACACACGCTGCCGCATTGGCAGGCGGGATTACTGCACTTTTGCCGCCTGCTCTATGCAGGGATTCGCGACCTGATTGAAGGCGAGCTGAATCTGCGAGCCATGAGTTTGGTATACACCACGCTGCTGTCGATGGTGCCGCTGCTGGCCTTAAGTTTTTCGGTACTGAAAGCCTTTAATGTACACAACCAAGTGGAACCCATTTTGCTCAGCATTGTGGCGCCACTGGGCGAAAAAGCCCCCGCCATTGTTGAGCAAATAATTGGATTTGTGAGCAATGTAAAAGTGGGCCTGTTGGGTGGTGTCGGTTTAGGCCTACTGCTGTTCACGGTTGTGTCGCTACTGCAAAAGATCGCCTTCGCGTTCGACTATATTTGGAAAGTTTCCCCAACGGCGCGCATTGCTAAACGCTTTAGCGGCTACTTCGGCGTTATTACGTTGGGGCCGGTGATCATTTTTACCGCACTCAGTTCGCTCACCGACTTCACCAAATCTGGCGCTTGGCTCGACATTCGAGCAGTTGAGCCTTTGGGCACCTTAATCTGGGCAGCCGGTTTTGTATTGCCCTACTTGCTGATGTGGGCTGCGTTCGCCGCCATATACACCTATGTACCGAATACCAAAGTTAAGTTGATTCCAGCTTTGTCTGGCGCAGCCATTGCGGCGGTTTTATGGGAATCCTCTGGCTCGCTATTCGCGGCCTTTGTAACCACCTCACGCAATTACGACGTGATTTATTCAGGTTTTGCCGCCGGTATTCTGTTCTTAATTTGGGTTTATTTAGGCTGGATGATTTTGCTGCTTGGCGCGGCCTTTTCCTTCTATGTGCAAAACCCACAATACCTGCGCTACCGCAAACCACCCGAAAAACTCACCGGCTGGCAAAAAGAACGGGTCGGCTTGGCTTTGATGACCTTAATTGGTCGACATCACCACAAAGGCCAAAAACCCTGGACCACCGACGAGCTCGCCAAACACATGGGGCTGCCTCGGTTGCCGGTTGAATCACTGCTACGTCAGTTCAAACACCGAGAATTACTCTCGGCCACCAACGACCACCCAGCGCGCTGGTTACTGATTCGCGACCCGGCCAGTATTCCCGTAGTGGATATTTTGTGGGCGATTCGCCGCCATGGCGAAGATCACCTACCGCTTTCGCCGCAGCATGATCTTGATATTGTGGACGAGACTCTAGAAAAACTAGAGCGTAAGTTACACGACGAGCTGGAAGAACAAGTTCTGGCTGATTTAATTCGCCTGCCCGCCTTAACCTTGGACGATGGCAGTCCGGTAAAGGTTACTGCAGCGAAGAAGAACCGCCTACCGCGTTGGCGGCGAGCAAGGCGTTAAGGTCAACCGCGTCGTAGCTAAACTGCTTGGCGCAGAACTCGCAGGTCACCTCCACCTTGCCGGTGTCGGCAACGAGGGCATCCAATTCTTCACGCGCCACTTGGCGCAACATCGCCTCAACGCGTTCACCACAACCATTGCAGTTAAAGAAAGCAGGCTGCGGCTCGTAAACCCGTAAGGTTTCTTCGTGGTACAGGCGCTTCAGAATTTCTGGCACGTTTAGCTGCAGTGCCTCTTCGGCTTTTAGCGTTTCAGCCAACTTCGTCAGGCGCTCCCAGCCGTCAGGATCATCACTGTTTTCATTGGGTAACTGCTGCAACAGCAGGCCCGCACAACGGTCATTGTCGGCAAACAAAAACAAACGCGTTGCCAGCTGCTCAGATTGCTTGAAATAAGCCTCGAACATCGCTGCCAGATCGGGGTAGTTGGTGTCGATCACGCCCTGCCAAGGCTTAGCTTGTTTATCGGCTTGAATATTAATCAGAGTACGACCTTGGCCCACCATTTCAGCCAATGGCGCGTTGGCCACGGCAGCAAACTCTGCCGCATCAAAACGCGCCATGCCGCGCAGACCAAATTTATTGGTGCTTTGTGCAAGCAACAAGCGCAACGGCCCTTGGCCTTGTAGCTGCACGGTCATACGGCCTTCGTATTTGATGATGGATGACATCAGCGCACTTACGCACAACGTTTGACCCAATAAGTGCTGGATCTCCGCCGGGTAATTAGCATGCTCACTGGTTTGTGAAAACACTTCGCCCAACTGCACCAGCGCACCGCGCACAGCCAAGCCTTCAAAGGTAAAGCGATGTATTAAGTCATCCATTGTGGTCAATAGTCGTTTCGATCAATTATTAAAGAAGTTGATTACTGCAAACCCAGCAACTCAACATCAAACACCAAGGTAGCGCCGCCCGGAATCACATTGCCGGCACCGCGCGCGCCATAACCCAAATGCGGCGGAATAATCAGACGGCGTTTTTCACCAATCTGCATACCCGCAACGCCTTGGTCCCAACCGCGAATCACGCGACCCGCGCCCAACGGGAAGCTAAACGGACGGCCGCGATCAACCGAGCTATCAAACTTATTACCTTGGTTGTTTTCTGCTGATGCATCAAATAACCAACCGGTGTAATGCACGGTGACCATTTGGCCCGGTTGCGCCACATCACCCTCACCCGCTAGCAAGGTAGTGATTTTTAACTCAGATGGCGCGCTGCTAAGCGCCGCACTCGCTGTATGTTCGCTGCTGGCTTGCTCGCCACTGCACGCCGCTAAACCCATTGCTAATACTGCGGCAACTAGGCCAGTTTTTAGTAAACGCATTCTCATTCCTTGTTGTATCTGTGTTGCTCTAAGCCATCGAACGCCGAAATAGGCGCGCACAATACCGTACATCCCTATCAGGGTGAACCCAAATCGGCGACTTCTGGCGATGGTTTCTGCTGTCGTCAAAACAATAGAATTACGCCAAAACGCCGCGGATAGTGCGTTCTTTTAGTTGGTTCTTTAACGGCTTGGGATTATCCTAATGCCTATCGACATTGCCTATGCAAATAAATGGCCCGAAGCGGCGGTACGGTAAATACCTTAGCCTTGCAGCCAATCGCCCCGAAACCAGAACAAACGACCCAGACCATTATGAGCTTGCCTACGCTACCCACTGATATTGAACCCGTTGTACGTCTTGCGCTGCAGGAAGATATCGGTGATGGCGATCTCACCGCCCTGCTGCTACCCGAAGATGGCTTAGCCAGCGGCCAAGTGATTACCCGCGACGCCGCCATCTTTTGCGGCCGCGCTTGGTTTGATGAAGTGTTTCGTCAACTGAGCGAAGATATTGTGATCGAGTGGGAAGTAGAAGACGGCGCTAACGTGCAACCCAACCAAGTGCTATGCCGTTTTCGTGGCCCGGCCCGCGCGTTGGTGACCGGCGAGCGCACTGCCTTGAATTTTTTGCAAACCCTATCAGGCACCGCCAGCAATGCCGGTCGCTTTGCTAAACGGATTGCCGGCACCCGGGCCACCGTGCGCGATACTCGTAAGACACTGCCTGGCCTGCGTACCGCACAAAAATACGCAGTGGCCTGTGGTGGCGCCGCCAACCACCGCATGGGCCTGTACGACGCCATCCTAATTAAAGAAAACCACATCATGGCTGCTGGCAGCATCACTGCCGCGGTGCAGCAAGCCCAACTGGTGGCTAATCAACGCAGCCAAGAAACTGGGCAACCGGTTCCGATTGAAGTCGAAGTGGAAAGTATCGAGGAGATGGATGAAGCCATTTTGGCCGGCGCTGAACTCGTATTGGTGGATAATTTCTCGATTCCGCTACTGAATAAAGCCGCCATTCTGAACAAAAACCACCTGCGCTATAACCGCAGTAAAGCCAAGGTTGAGGCCAGCGGTGGTATTACTTGGGAAAACGCGCGTTCGATTGCTGACACAGGGGTGGACTACATTGCCGTGGGCACACTGACCAAAGACCTCAAATCAGTCGATCTTTCGATGCGTTTTGACTCCGAGAAAGGCAATGACGCCGTACAAGAGAAAACCGCAGATGGCACTGCTACACGCAGCGAAGGCACCAATTTAGATTCTGTGGCGGAATTGCTACGCTCTAAGAACGTGAAGCGTTAAAACTCAACACGTCCGCTAGCTGCGTTTTGCCCAACAGCAGCGCAGCTAAACGATCAAACCCCACCGCCACCCCCGCGCAATCGGGAAACCCGGCAGCCAACGCAGCCAATAAATGCTGATCCACCGCCACTGCTGGTTGTTGCTGTTGTAGACGTTGCTGATTATCGGCAGCAAAGCGTTCAGCCTGCTCGGCAGAGTCGGCCAATTCAACAAAGCCATTCGCCAACTCGACACCCTGCCAAAACAACTCAAAGCGTTCTGCGACAGACTCATCTTCTGACGCCAAACGCGCTAACGACGCTTGCTCAGCCGGATAGTGATAAACAAAACACAAACCGTTTTTACCGAGTTTCGGCTGCACCAGCAGAGAAAACGCCAAATCCTGCAGCGCAGCAAGCGCCAACCCCGTAGGCACGTCAAATTGTTCTGCCTCTAGGCGCGCCACTAATGCACCCGCATCGGCGGGATTCAACTGCTCTGCATCCCAAGCCTCGGCCCAGCTGCACTGGCTCACAGGCAACTGCCGGTTCGCCAAGTGCATAACCAGATCAGCCACTTCCGCCATGAGCGTTGCGCGGTCAAAACCAAGCCGATACCACTCCAGAATGGTGAACTCCGGGTTGTGCCAACGCCCAGCCTCGCCAGCACGAAAAGCCGAACCGAGCTGATAAATATCACCACTACCCGCTGCTAACAGGCGTTTCATACAAAACTCTGGCGAGGTATTGAGCCAGCCGTGGGCAGCATCAAACCCACCGTGCGCGAGATCAACCGCAATGGAATCAATATGTGGATCCGGATTGCCAGCGGTGGCAACGATGGGCGTTTGCACTTCCAGCACGTCGCGCTCGGCAAAAAACTGTCGCGTTTGCGCCAGCAACTGGGCGCGCTGCTTCAGCACATCAATAGTGGCAGACGGTTGCCAGTGAGCGTCCATACGAATAACGACAGGAAAAACTGGCTGCACCGCAGGGCGAGAGCCCTGCGATAGCGGCAGTAAAAGACTAGGCGCGGCCTAGGTATTCTTTGGTGCGGGTATCCACACGCACTTCATTGCCCTCTTCCAAGAACAACGGCACGTTGACGACCGCACCGGTTTCTAGCTTGGCAGGCTTGGTGCCACCGGTTGCGGTATCACCGCGCAAACCGGGATCGGTCTCAACAATTTTCAGTACGGTCTGATTGGGTGGCTCAACTGACAAAATAGCACCGTTCCAGAAGGTGACAGTGCATTGATCTTGCTCTTTTAGCCACTGCACCGCGTCGGCCACGGCAGCATCACCGGCAGGGTGCTGTTCAAAGGTCGCCTCATCCATGAAGTACCACGCGTCGCCGTCGCTATAGAGGTACTGCAGGTCGGTTACATGTACATCAGCCGCTTCAACCGATTCGCCCGACTTAAAGGTTTTTTCCACCACCCGCGCCGTTTTAAGGTTGCGTAGCTTCACGCGGCAAAACGCTTGGCCCTTACCTGGCTTTACGTATTCATATTCCACAATGCTGAATGGGTCATTGTCGATTAACAGTTTTAAACCGTTTTTGAATTGGTTGGTGTTGTAGGTAGCCATAGGTATTCGTTGATAAATGCAATAGGATAGAAGCGATGTTTGCGGCGCCAATACGGGAACCACTCGGTTACTAATGGCCCCCAAACAGCATCGCTAAAACAGCGCGAAGAATAATCTCAATCATACCACGGGCACAAAGCGATACATGCACCTGCCGAGTCAATCTACCGCCGAACTGAGCCTTGCAAGCGATTGGCAAAAATCGCTCCAACAGGCCATTACAGACCCGGCGGAGTTGCTGGAGATTCTCGGGCTTAGCCAACGCTGGCTGCCGGCGGCACAACAAGCCGCGAGTCAGTTTGGATTAAAGGTGCCTCGCAGCTATGTCGACCGTATGGCACGAGGCGACATTAACGATCCTCTACTGCGCCAAGTTTTACCCATTGCGGCCGAGCTGGAAAACGCCCAAGGCTTTTTAAGCGACCCCGTCGGTGACGCGCTTGCCAAAGCCGATAACGGCATTATCCAAAAGTATCAGCAACGCGCTTTACTCATCAGCACGGGCGCCTGCGGCGTACATTGCCGTTATTGTTTTCGGCGCCACTTTCCCTACAACGACGAACTGGCCGCCAAGGGACGCTGGCAACAAAGTCTGCAATGGCTAGCGCAACACCGCGATATTCAGGAAGTGATTTTGAGTGGTGGCGACCCGCTGTCGTTAACCGACCAAAAGTTACTGCCACTGATGCAGGGATTGGCTGAGCTGCCTCATGTGCACACGCTTCGGCTGCATACCCGCCAGCCAATCGTGTTACCCAACCGAGTAACCGCCAATTTGATCGACACACTCAAGCGCAGCGGCAAACAATTAGTGGTGGTGCTTCACGCCAACCATGCCAATGAACTAGATGAAAGTGTTGCCAACGCGATGGAAAAACTGCATCTAGCCGGTATCCAGCTTCTCAATCAATCGGTGTTATTAGCCCATGTAAATAACCAGGCCGATGCACTGGTTAATTTAAGTCGCCGTTTATTCGCCATCCACGTCTTGCCCTACTACCTGCATTGTTTAGATCGCGTACAGGGCAGCGCGCACTTTGAGGTCCCAGAAAGCGAAGCGTTGGCGCTGCAAGCAGCCATCTCGGCACAGTTGCCCGGCTACTTGGTGCCTAAGCTGGTCCGGGAAGAAGCCGGCAAACCGGCTAAAACGCTGGTCGGCTGATTCGCACCTTTTGTCTGGTTCACCATTCAATTTCGCCGACGAGTATGTATATTTAGCAGACTAAGGGTTAAAACAAGCCGGGGGCGGCAATGGGGTCAACAGGGCACAGCCCCACCACAATCGTGGTGGTGGACGAGCATTCGGATACCGCTGAATACATTTCACGCGTACTACATGATGCAGGCCAGAGCATTTCCGTGCTTTGGGCCAACAGCGCGCTGCGCTTGCAAAAAAACATTACCGCCGATGCGCCTTGTGTCGTTATTGCTAAATCGGACCTAGCTTGGTTGCCGATCGCTAAAATTTGCGGGCTGAGTAACGAACTCAATGCAGTAGTTTTATCGCTGGGCGACGAAAGCCGCTCGCAAGCGGAACTAACCGCCATCAGCCATGGAGCTTTTGCATTTATCAACAAACAGCAACAAGCCCTGCTGGTATTGCAAATAGATCGGGCATTGCAGCACGCACAACTGCTGTACCAACACCGGGCTCGCCAGCAACAGATTGACGATTTAAATGGTCGTTGCGCCGCGCTATTAGACACCGCTAACGAACCCATCGCCTATACCAGTGAAGGCGTGATTACTGGCAGCAATCAAGCTTTTGCGAGTTTAGTGGGCGCCGACAAACCCACCGACTTGGTGGGACGCTTAGTGAGCGATTTCATTGCCCCCAAATCGCTCTACAAGTTTAGCCATGCGCTACGCAAAATGATCCGCAACGAACAATCTCACCTCGAACTCGAAAACACCGACTTTATTACCACGGGTTACCGAACCGCGAGCACCAAACTGTTGCTGCAAAACCTCATCATAGACGGCGAGCACAGCACACAAGTGTTGCTACGCAATATTGAAGTCAATAACATCGCCACTACAAGCCACAATGCTCAAACCCAAAGCGCACAAGCTGATCCTAGCAACGCTTGGGAACAACCACTGCAAACCGAGGAATATGAACAGATAGCGATCGCTGCGCTGAACGCCGAACAGTCACCTCTGCCAGCGCTAACCGTGGTGCCATCGTTGGCAAATTCCCGCCAAATCCATTTCACGCTAAAACCCGCGCTCGAGGATGGTCAGCTCACGAGCATGCAAGCTCAATTAGATGCGATTGAATCAGCGCAACGAGCACCGACTGATAACTCGGCCAATGACGACCTGATTGCCCAGTCGCTAGCGGGCGTTTTGACATCTAACGAAGCCGAATTGTGTGCACAGGCGTTACTAAGCCTGCACGCTGACCGGGAGATGGTGGTGGCCAGAATCAAAACGGGCAATCGATTATTACCTATTTCTCAAGTACTTGAGGAGCCTTGGGACATCAACACCTCGCGCTGGTTATTCAAGCAACTGGAGTGCTTGGCAGAACAATCCCAGCTAGTACTGGGGCCGGTCGGCAGAGAAACCATCAATGCCACTAGCATTGACTTGCTACGCGACCTGCCCTTGAAAAGAAACTTAGTACTCGGCCTTGCGGAGCAAACCTTAAGTCATGAATATCACAGCAGTAGTCAATTTTTGCTGCAGTGCCAGAAGCTAAAAATCGGCATTGCACTGTGGATGGATAGCACGCCTCAAGTGCTGTTAAATCTGTTACGCGAGTTGCCCGACAGCATCCGCAGCGGCATTTCTACCATCGTACTCAACGATGCCGAAGCACCCGAAATAAACAACAATCTAGTGAGCGGAGCATGGGCTGAACTACTCTGTAACTGCGAGCACTACAAGACTCAACTCATCGCTCCCGTACCCGACAGCAAACAACGCTTGCAAACCTGGTGGCAACTGGGCGTAGACTGGTGTTTTACCCCCGAAACCAATGCGAGTACCACACCGACTTATCTTGAGGCAACGGATACCGCCACCGGCACCCGCCCCCATCATTAGAGCACTCTCTAGTGAGGCTTTTGCAGCGCGGCAATACGCTCTTCAAGTGGCGGATGCGACATAAACAGACGGCCCACCCCATTGCGTCCAAAGATACCAAAGGCATGGAGCTCTTCGGGTAATTGCACGGGGCGATCAGCACTTTGCTGGCTCTGCAAGCGCCGTAACGCGGCGATCATTTTACTTCGGTCAGACAAGGCAGCTCCGCCTTCGTCGGCACGGAACTCTCGGTAACGCGAGAAAGCCATCACAATCATGTGGGCCAGAAACCCCAGCAGCACCTCGGCCAAAATCGTCATGGCAAAGTAGCCAATACCGTGGCCACCCTGACCGCCTTCACGCCGGAACAACATGTTGTCTAACATGCGGCCAATGACCCGCGAGAAAATAATCACAAAGGTGTTAAGCACACCTTGAATGAGCGACAAGGTGATCATGTCACCATTGGCAACGTGGCTGACTTCATGCCCCAACACCGCCTCTACCTCATCGGCATTCATATTGTCGAGCAGCCCTGTACTCACCGCCACCAACGCATTATTGCGACTAGCACCCGTGGCGAAGGCATTCATTTCACGACCGTTATAAATCGCTACATCGGGCTCACCAATACCAGCCTCGCGCGCTTGGCGGTGTACAGTCTCGAGCAGCCAGCGCTCTACGTTATTGTTGGGTTGTTCAATAACCTTGGCACCGGTGCTCATTAATGCCATGCGCTTTGAGAGCAACAAGCTAACGATTGAGCCACCCATACCGAAGGCCAATGCAATCGGCAAAATGCCCACGATATTGGCCGAAACACCGTTGGCGTAAAGAACTTGATCAAGGCCCAACACCTGCCAAACCACGGTAATCACGATCAAAATCGCAAAGTTAGTCAGCCCAAACAACATCAGACGGGTAAACATTTCATTGGCTCCAAAATAGCAAGATATCGCTAAAGATGCGGCCGCGCTGATAAAGTTTCAAGCATTCAATTCAGCAAATCGGCTAACCAAACCAGCCCAGAACCCCTACAATCTGGCACTCGGCTTGTTAAGCCGCTATTCGGTCACAAAATTTCAGCTACCAAAAGTGTAAAACCATGCTCTGGATTAAAGCCTTTCATATTATTTTCATGGTGACTTGGTTCGCCGGTCTGTTTTATTTACCGCGCCTATTTGTCTATCACGCCGAAACCACTGACGCGATTAGCCATGATCGCTTCTGCCTAATGGAAAAGCGGCTGTCGATCATCATGTCGATTGGCGCTGCCCTAACCATCCTGTTTGGCTTTTGGCTATTGAGCTATTGGAGTCTTGCTGGCAACGGCTGGCTACACGCTAAATTAGCCCTAGTGCTGGGCCTAGTGGGTTACCACGGCTGGTGCCAAGTACAAGTGAAAAAATTCCGCGAGAAACGCGCCACCGGCAGCAGCAAATACTATCGGCTGATGAACGAAGTCCCCACACTGGCATTAATTGCCATTGTGATACTGGCGATTGTGAAGCCTTTTTAAACGAGGCCTCAACGCAATAGCGTTTTTGATAGCTAAAGGCTATTACTCAGATTCAAATTTCTAATTGCGAGCGCTCAATGCAAGCGGCATAGTAGCCTCGCAAAACTTTTAACCCCCTCTTAAGCAGGAGATAAATCATGGGCGTATTAGTTGCTCGTCAAGCACCGGATTTCACCGCCGCAGCCGTACTAGGCAATGGCGAAATTGTTGAAGACTTCACTTTTTCTGATGCCATTAAAGGCAAGAAAGCAGTTATCTTTTTCTACCCTCTAGACTTCACCTTCGTGTGCCCAACTGAACTGTTGGCATTCGACCACCGTCTAGAAGAGTTCACTAAGCGTGGCGTAGAAGTCATTGGCGTATCGATCGACAGCCAGTTCTCTCACAACGCATGGCGTAACACCGCGGTCAACGAGGGCGGTATCGGCCAAGTGGGTTACACCCTAGTCGCCGACGTTAAGCACGAAATTGCACAGGCTTACGACGTTGAGCACCCAGAAGCTGGTGTTGCTTTCCGTGGTTCTTTCTTGATCGACGAAGAAGGCACTGTGCGTCACCAAGTGGTTAACGACCTACCACTAGGCCGTAACGTTGACGAAATGCTACGCATGATTGACGCTCTAGCGTTCCACCAAGAGCATGGCGAAGTTTGCCCAGCTGGTTGGAACCAAGGCGACAAAGGCATGGACGCATCACCTACCGGCGTTGCTTCCTACCTAAGCGAAGAAGCCGACAAGCTATAAGCCGCGCTCAAATTCGCCTTAAAAACCCGCCCCTCAGCATGCTGTAGGGCGGGTTTTTTATTGCAAAAACATAAACTTGCGCCGATTAAATCGGCCCAAACGCTTGCATCAAACAACATATAGGCCAGAATACTTAAAGGGGAGCTAACAATACTGCTGGGGTAAAGCAGATGGCATTAGAAACAGCTTGGTACGAGCAACTGGTGGAACATGCACCAGATGGCTTATTGCTAGTCGATAGCGCTGGCACTATTCGCTTGGCCAATCATCAGGCAGAAACCTTATTCGGCTATCAGCGCGAGGAGCTGGTGGGTGCCAATGTTGACATGCTGGTGCCCGACAGCGCCCGTAGCCATCACCATGTCCACCGTGACAGTTTTTTTATGACTCCCAAAGCCCGCAATATGGGCGAAGGTGCCGACCTAGAAGGGGTGCGAAAAGATGGTCAATGCTTCCCGGTTGAAATCAGCTTAAGCCCCGTCACGACGGACCAAGGCATGTTCGTGGTGGCCGCGGTGCGCGACGCGACCAACCGCAAGAAAACCCAAAACCAACTGCGATCTCTATTAGAAACCGCGCCCGATGCGATGGTGATTATTAATCGCGCGGGTGAAATCGTTCTCATTAACCAGCAAACCGAGAAGCTGTTTGGGTACGCTCGTGAATCACTGGTCGGCAAACCGGTCGAAGTACTGATTCCGGAACACTTACGCGGCGCACACGAACATCATCGCAACGGCTATTTTGACGCGCCCAGAGTCCGCGAAATGGGGGCTGGGCAAGAATTAGCTGGCCGGCGTAACGACGGCACTGTATTCCCTATCGAAATCAGCCTGAGTCCGTTTGAGTCTGAAGAAGGTATGTTTACCACGGCAGCCATCCGCGACATTACCAACCGTAAGCAAGCCGAAGATCAATTGCGTGCAGTGCTGGAAACCGCGCCGGATGCCATGGTGATTATTGACGACCAAGGCACCATTACGTTGGTTAACCAGCAAGCCGAAGCCATGTTTGATTACCAACGTAGCGAACTGATTGGCCAGCCCGTCGAAATATTGATTCCCGAGCATTTGCGGCGCCGCCACGAGGGTTATCGCGGCGGTTATTTTCACCAACCACGACGGCGCGAAATGGGCATTGGGCTGGAGCTCTCAGGCCGACGCCGCAACGGCTCTACCTTCCCAGTGGAAATTTCATTAGGCCCGCTCGACACCGAACGTGGCCGTTGGGCTACCGCAGCCATTCGTGACCTTTCCGAACGCAAACGAGTCGAACAGCTTGAAGTTAGCCACAAGCAAATGGAGCAATTTGCCTATGCGGCATCGCATGACCTCAAGGCACCATTACGCAACATTGTGAGCCTGATTGAAATGTTGCAAGAAGATATGCAGAGCCTCGAACTACCCGACCACGTGGTGGAAACACTGGCGCTGATTACCACCAACACCGGTCGCATGCATTCTTTAGTGCAAGACTTACTCGAGTTCTCGCGCGTTGACCGGCATGAACGCAATTTTCAGCCCACTGATTTAACTGCGCTACTCGACGAAATTTGCCAGCTAATCGCCAGCGATATTGAAGCGGCGGGCGCCTCGGTTAGCTACGCTGATTTACCCACTATCCCTGTCGACCCCACCTTAATGCGGCAACTCCTGCAAAACCTGCTCACCAATGCGATCAAATTCCAGCCTAAGGGCAATAAACCCCAAATCACTGTCAGTTGTGATGCTACGGCTCAGGGCTGGGAGATCGCAGTAGCAGACAATGGCGTAGGCATTTCACCGCAATACCGCGAACAGGTATTTCAAGTCTTTGCCCGACTGCACGATCTGCAGGAATACGAGGGCAATGGTATTGGCTTAGCCATCTGCCAAAAAATCGTCGACATTCACCACGGCCGTATCTGGGTAGAAGAGAATCGGCCGCAAGGCACGGTATTCCACTTTACCGTGGCCAAACGGGTTTAAAGGAGACAAGCATGGAACAACCAACGGTACTGATTGTTGAAGACGATGCCGCCGCACTGTTGCTAACGCGCCGCGTGCTATCACAATGGCGTCCAGATCTAAACCTGATGATTGCCATGGACGGAGAAGAAGCCATTCAGCAAGTGATGGAAGCAGAGCGCCAGCAAAAACTCCCTCTGATGGTTTTATTGGACTGGAACCTACCCAAAAAACATGGCCGAGAAGTATTGGCAGAAGTTCGCAACCACCCAGGAACACAAGGTGTACCGGTGGTGATCGTGACCAGCTCAAACGCAGAACCCGACAAATCCGAAGCCATGAACTTAGGCGCAAATGAATTTGTGCATAAATCACTGTCGTTAGATGAGTTCCGCCAATCACTCATCAACACCTGCGACAAATACCTGCCTGCCGCGAACACATAGTCTCTAGTAGCCGCTAGCGCCGGCGGCCTCAGTCGCTAACCCGCTACATTTTTAGGGAAGTCGTACCAATAATCGCTGCAAAGCTGATTGGGCAAATCGGCCCAACTGGCCACCTCAAACTGCATAGAAACCACCGCAGCAGTCGGCATATCAGCCGCTGCCAGAGCCCCCATATGCTGTGCCAGCTGACTGATACCGGGGTTATGCCCAAATAGCATAACGTGCGCCCAGGCATCATCGAGCTTGGCAATATGCGCCATCACCTCTGCCACCCCAAAAGGGTACAAGGACTCCTCGGTCGTTACCGGCAACGCCAAGGCTTGGCCCACATAATTCGCGGTGGTGAACGCTCTAACGGCTGGACTGCTGAGCAATCGATTGGGACGCTGATCCAGCACCCAGCGCTCGGCCATCCGTTGGGCCATATCAGGGGCAGCTCGATGGCCGCGCTTGTTCAGTGGGCGCTGCCGATCAGACAAATCTGCTTGGCTCCAACTCGACTTGGCATGCCGCATTAACGTTAACGTTTTCATCCACTGCGCCCCTTGTCCTTCCGCTCCAGGTCATTCCGCTCCAGGTCATTCAGCCACATGTCCTTCAGCTTTAAATCCTGCCACTCCAGCAATAGACCCAACCATAAAGCATTAGGATTTATATAACATTAGATTACCGAATGGATCTAGCTTTGCTGACCAGCCACGTTTAATCAAGGTGGTAGAAACCTGCTCCACCACCAGCGCGGGCCCTTGTAACTGTTGTTCGGCCACCAGTTCTTTACGTTGATATACCGGCACCTCTTCATCCATGCCGTACAACGCAACCGAAGCAACCGCGGCCCCTAAAGGCGAGCGAGGCAGACGAGGTAGGGTTAATGCTTGCTCGGCTCGGGCGCTTAACGACACCCGTAAATTTACCAACTCAACTGGCTGCGGCAAGTCATGGCCATAACGCTGCTGATGCTGCGCATGAAAGGCATCGGCAGCGGCCGCCAAATTCAGCGGCTCGGTAAGCGGGATATTCAAACAGTGACTTTGGCCTAGATAACGTAGATCAACACTGGCTTCACGTTCAATAGACGACAAACCCACCCCCTCATGCCGTAATTCCTCTACCGCCGGAATCGACAGCAAATCAATTAATTCGTCAATTTCACAATGACTGACATCAGCCAAGGGCCGACGTAAGCTCCTTGATCGGTCGCGGGTTTGCGGCGCAACCAGCATACCCAATGCAGATAACACGCCACCGTGAATCGGTACGACCGCCCGTGTCATATCCAAGGCTTCTGCCAAATCACACACATGCAAGCCGGCCGCACCACCAAATGCCATCAAGGCATCCTCTCGAGGGTCGTGGCCTTGCTGCACCGATATCACTCTTAGCGCTTGCGCCATGTGTTCATTGGCAATGGCGACGATGCCGGCAGCGGCAGCCTGCACATCTAAGCCCAGCGGCTCCGCAACGCGAGCTACTGCGGCTTCCGCAGCCGCCCGATCTAACTGCATACCACCGCCCAAAAAGGCATCAGCGCGTAAACGTCCCAACAGCAAGTTGGCGTCGGTCACAGTCGGTTCACGCCCACCTTTGCCATAACACGCGGGCCCAGGGCTCGCGCCGGCCGATTGTGGCCCCACTTGCAGCAAACCACCGTCATCAATCCAAGCAATCGAACCACCCCCCGCACCAATGGTATGCATATCCACCATTGGCACTGCGACGGGATAGGGCCCGATACTGCCTTCCGTGGTTAAGCCGGGGCGCCCTTTCACCATCGCAACATCGGTCGAGGTACCGCCCATGTCAAAGGTTAGTACCTGCGCTTGTTGGCACAGCTCAGCCAAATAACCCGCTGCCATCAAGCCGCCGGCCGGCCCCGACAACAGCAAATTAACGGCCTTGCTGGCCGCCTGCTGGGCCGACACACTGCCACCTGTACTTTGCATCACTGCCAATGGAGATGGCTTTACCCCTGCTTCCAAACGGCGCAGATAGCCCTGCACCAAGGGGCCTAGCCAACTATTTAGCCAGGTGGCAATGCCACGTTCATACTCGCGATACTCTGGCAGCACCGCCGATGAGCGCGACACCAGCACGTCAGGCAACGCTTCTCGTATTGCCTGTTCGATAACACGCTCATCGCGGTCATTCAAAAACGAGAACAATAGATTAATGGCCACCGCCTGAGGTTTTGCCGCCTGCAGGTCAGCTAACAAACACTGCAACGACGCGGGGCTTAAGGACTGGATCGTTTCACCATGTGCATCAAGCCGACAATCGACTTCAAAACACAGCTCGGGCGGCACGGGCGGTGAAAGCGGTGGCAGTTGCAGGTTGTACAGCTCGGGGCGGGCCTGCCGCCCCAAGGTCAACACATCCGCGAACCCCTGGTTAGTTACATAAGCGGTGCGTACCCCCTTGCCCTCAAGCGCGGCATTGGTTGCCACGGTAGAGCCGTGCACCAAATGAAACTCACCCGGTTGCAACCCCATCGCAGCAATACCCTGCAAAATCGCCTGTTCTGGCGCATGTGGCGTCGACAGCTGCTTATGGATGCGAAGCTGCTCGCCATCCCAACAAACAAAATCAGTAAAGGTACCTCCGGTATCAACACCTAACCGCAGCATGCTCGTACAATCCACTCTCGATTAACTCCAATGGGAAGGAATTGTACGTTGCCAGAGTTACCAGAAGTAGAAACTGCAGTGCGCGGCATTCAGCCGCATCTACTCAAGCAACAAATTGTGGACGTCACCGTGCGTCAGCCACAGCTACGCTGGCCTGTGCCCGCCAACCTGGCTGAGCAACTCCGCGGCCAAACCGTTGAGCAGATTTTTCGCCGTGGCAAGTACATTATTTTTGGCACCGAACGCGGTCACCAATTGCTCCACCTGGGCATGAGCGGCACGGTGCGTGTTTTACCCGACAGCACTCCTGCCGCTAAGCACGATCATGTGGACTGGCGCTTCAGCAATGGTCTGCTGCTGCGGCTCAATGACCCACGGCGGTTTGGCTCGGTGCTATGGACTAATAACGACCCACTAGCGCACAAGCTTATTGCAAGCTTAGGTCCAGAGCCCTTAGGTGAAGGGTTTACTGAAGACTACTTATTTACCCAGAGCCGAGGCCGCAAAGCCAACGTAAAAAGCTTCATTATGGATAGCAAAACAGTGGTTGGCGTCGGCAATATCTACGCCAGCGAATCGTTGTTCTTGGCAGGCATTCACCCAAAACGCCAAGCCGGCAAGATCTCGGCAGCGCGTTACGCAACGCTAACCAGCGCCATCAAAACCACGCTGGCGAAGGCCATTGAAGCAGGCGGCACAACCTTAAAAGACTTCACCAGCGCCGACGGAAAACCGGGTTACTTTAAACAGCAGCTGCATGTTTACGGACGCGGCGGCGAGGCATGCACACACTGTGGCGAGCCCATTCAACAGGCTGTGTTAAACCAGCGCATGACCTATTGGTGTAAACGGTGTCAGCGATAGCCCCTGCAGCAAAGCTGCATCTCGCTTAATCCGCCGTTGGCTTGACGGGCTTGAGGCCCGGCACCTCGCTGGCGGCGGCCTCAGTCGACGTGGACTCCTGTTCAGTCGCGACCACGTCGGCAGCCTCGTTGCTCTCCTTATGGCGCTTCTTATCTGCCTCAATATGCTTGCGCATAGCAGTGAGCGAAGGGGCCTGCAGTTCGTCCTTTTGCTCACATAGGCTCACCGCCCCTTGGGCTAAATGTTGATACATATTGCGATAGTTATCGGCCATCTGATGGGCCAACTGCGCGGTTTTTTCAAAGTGATTTTCTACATCGCGGCGATAATTCGCGTGTTCTGCTTTGAGAGCATCGACATCAGGCTGCTTGCGGCGTTCTAGCCAAATTCCAATCAAGCAACCTAATAGCAAACCCACCACGCCACTCAAAATTTCAACTGTGTGCATATCATCACTAACTCAAATTAAAGCCACTTAAGGTTGGTACCGATGATACCAACAACCCCTTCGCCAAACCGATTCGCTGACGCATACTAGTAGCATGCAACAACACGCCAGCACCGCCAACTCCAACGCAACCCAAACCAACACGCAGACCGAGCTTAGCGTCATTATTCCCTGCCTAAATGAAGCAGAAAGCTTGCCACAACTGCTTGAGGCGCTGCACAGCCAAAGCGATATTTGCTTGCAAATTATTGTGGCTGATGGCGGCTCGGCCGATAAAAGTACGGCTATCGCCGAACGCGCTGGCGCCACAGTAGTAAGCAGCCCAGCCGGCCGCGGCAGACAAATGAACCAAGCCGTCGCCATGGCCAGCAGTCCGTGGCTGCTGTTTTTGCATGCCGACAGCCAACTCACCCACACCCAGCAATTACGTGCTGCGCTCGACTGCATGCAAGCAGCCCAACAGCAGCAAGCTCAAGTAGCAGGACACTTCGCGTTACGCTTCATCGACCGGCCTACGCAACAAAAACGTTGGCGAATCTTGGAGCACAAAACCACGCTACAGCTACCGCTCACCATCAACGGTGATCAAGGCCTACTGATTCATCGCGATTATTTTGAACAACTGGGGCAGTTCGACACCACGCATCATTTTCTAGAAGACCAAAAGCTGGCGGCAAAAATCCAGCAAACGGGACGCTGGCAATTGTTACCGCACCGCCTTAATACCTCAGCGCGGCGGTTTCAAACCGAGGGCTTTCATCGGCGTTATTGGCTAATGACGCTAATCATGCTCGCATGGTCAACTGGGCTCAGCCGCTTTCTGCACCCCGACAATCAAGTTTACGCTAACCAAAGCGACGCGAAGCCGCTGACGCTCAGCGCCCATATTCAACGTTTTTATGGCGCGAGCAATGCGTTACCAGTGGGCCAGCAACTCGGGCTGTATTGGAGTATTGCTGATCTCTGCCGCAGCAATCTATACCAACTATTTTTGTGGCTTGATGCCTCACTCAGCCGCAAACATTGGCCACTCACCACACTGTGGTTGATCAGCGGCCACCGGCTCACGCAATTGCCCCTGCTGCGTCAACTGCTACAGCTCCTATTGCTACCGGTGTTTCCAATCATTGCCACCAGCATCGTTTTGCTCGCTAAAATACGCCACTAAGCTATCTATCCCATCAAACCTAACGTAGTCGGTATCCCGTGGCTCTATTTTTCACTCCCGCTTGGCAACATAAAAACCCACAAAAACGTATTCAAGCGTTAAGCAAACTTCCGGCGGGCAAGGCAGCTGAGATTATCGAGCAACTCGCTTGGCAAGATCCTAATAGCGACGTACGGGCAACTGCCATTGCTCAGATCCAATCACCCGGCAAACTGTTCCAGCTCATCAAGCAAAGCGCCGCAGCCGACCACGCCCCAGCCGCCGGTGAACAACTCCGCCAGGCCCTAATCGCACAACTGGATAGCGACACTATGCCGCTGGAAAGTCGCCAACGCTGGTTGCGTAATGGCGACGACAGCAAGGTGCTCAGCCATTTAGCACGCTATGCCAGCGATGCCAGCCTACGCAAAACTGCGCTACTGCAACTGGACCAACAACAACTTTGGCAGCAATGCGTACTGAGCGACCCCGCCGAGAGCAATCGCGCACTGGCGGTTGGGCGTATCGCCAACACCAATTCGCTCAGACAACTGATCGATAGTGCACGCAAGACCGACAAAAAAACCAGCCGTTTGCTACAACAAACACTCGAGCAGCGACTGATCGACGAAGGCGACAAACCTACCCTGCATGCTGTGCAATTACGCCTATGCGAGCAACTAGACCAGCTGATCAAGCAACAAGCGGAGCGGTCAGCGTTACGTTCACTCGACAACGAATGGGCGCAAATCAGCGGCAGCGAAGGCCTACAAAACAGCCTTTGCGAGCGTTATCAGCGGGCACGCCGCGTATTTTTGCGTTTACATGAAGCGCCATCGGCCGATACAAGCCCCAACAACGACCCTGAAAGCGCGACTGCCATCCAAACGACCGCAAACAGCCCCGCAAGCCCGATTCCAGAACCAACCCCGGGGCCAAACCCAGAACCAACACTGGAGCCAACCCATACGGCCACACCGGCTGAGCGGGCCCTCAACGCCACACAGCAACTTGCCGACCAAGCGCAGCAATGGCTAAAGGCCGAAACGTTACCGCGCAAAAAACAGATCAACAAACTACGCGAACAGTGGAAGGCACTGAAAGCCGAGCTCAATGATAACGAGCTCGGTCGCCAAACCACCGAACTGCTGAGTCAGCTCAACCAGCGACTCGTACAGCAAGAAGCCCAATGGAAAGCAGACCTTGCCAGCGTGGTGGCAGCTATCCCCGATATTGAACCCCAGTTAGAAGCCGGCCAACTCCAAGCCGCTAAGAAGCTGTATGCCGAGCTCGACACCAAACTACAGGCGCTAAAAGCGATCGAAAACCGCCAGGAGTTACGCGACGTCGCGGAGCAACTCCACAGCATCCGGCCGGCGTTGCAAGATTTGGCCAAATGGCAGCATTGGGGCAACAACCGCCAGCGCCGAGAATTGTGCGAACGCGTGGAAGCGCTAATCGAACAAGATATCGAACCCGAAGCCTTGGCCGAGCAAATCAAAGCCGCCCAAGCGGCTTGGAAACAACTCGAACAAAGCGAAACAACCCGTGGTGACAAGCGCCGTGCTAGCCCAGCCTTGTGGCACCGGTTTCAAACTGCATGCCGTAAAGCTTGGGAACCCTGTGCCGAGCATTTTGAGCAGAAAAAACAACGTCGCAGCGCACGACTTGAGCAGATCGAACAAACCATCAACGAACTGACAGCTTTCGCTGATAAGACCAAGCAATTCGATGAAAAAGTACTGCACACCGCGGTACAAACAGGCTATCGCATGCTGGGGGATTTGCACCGCATGCCACGCAAAGAAAGCCGTGCTATTGAGAAGCGGCTCCGCGACGTCCTAGCCCCATTCCAAGAGTCCCAGCAACGGGTGCAAAAACAGGCAGCCTATGCCAAGCGCCAGCTCATCGAAAAAGCCCAGCAACTGAATCCAGAAGACAATCTCAAAGACGCCATCAGCAGCATTAAACAACTGCAAGCCGAGTGGAAGAAAACGGGGCGCGCTCAACCCAAGGAAGACCGCGAACTCTGGCAGGCATTTCGGCAAGAAGCTGACCGTGTATTTGCTCAGTTAAATGCACAACGCCAGCAGGAGCAACAACAGAACCGAGCCGCCGACGACGCCTTACTCAGTTTGATCCAGAAAATTGCCACCTTAACGGCCTCGGTCTCGGAAAACACCAGCGCCGATCTACATAAATTGCAAGGCGAAGTGGCTGCAATGGCGGCTGGCAGTCATAACCGAAAACTGCACGACCAGCTGGATCAAGCGGTGAAACAAGTCAAAACCGCGATCCAACAATTCCAGCAACAACAGCGTTTTACCGCACTCACTGAGCTGCGGGCGCAGGCCCAGCAACAACAGCAGGAAAACAAGACTGACGAAGCACAAGAAAATGCTGCGAGAGACGCGGTGATTCAGATGGAAATCGTTGCTGGCAAATCTTCACCGGCAGCCGACCAAGCCCGCCGGCTGGCATTACAGGTGGATCAATTGGCTGCCAATTTGGGCGGCAGCAGTAATGCAACAGACCTGATTGAACTTGCTGAACAGTGGTACCAAAACACCCGTATTCATGCTCCGTTGTGGAATGAACTCGACCAGCGAGTTAGCCAACTCTTCCCCAAAACCCAGCCACCGAAAACCGAGTAGCCTGACCACATGCAAGAACTCTTCACTGGACTAATTAATCGGCACGGTCGCTTACCCCAGCTGACGTTAGGCTTAATCATCGCCTGCGTGGCCGTCGCCCTATTTACTAACCTAGGGGCTGATATTCCACGCTTGTTACCGTTTTTGATGAGCGAGTATCGCGGCAACCAGTTGAGCCAACTCGTACAAATTCAGCAGGGTGAGTATTGGCGACTTATTACCCCAATCTTGGCCCACTTTGGGTTGTTGCACCTGCTTTTCAACATGATGTGGTTATGGGATCTAGGCGGCACGATTGAGGTGCGCTGGTCGCCACTGCGACTCGCACTGTTAACGGTTGTGATTGCTGTGAGCTCTAACCTAGCCCAATATTTGGTGAGCGGGGCGTTGTTCGGCGGCATGTCTGGGGTGGTGTTTGGCCTACTTGCCTACCTTTATGTGATCGGGAGATTACAACCACAAACGGGTGTTTTTGTGCCCCCTCAGATCATGGCCTTTATGCTGATTTGGTTTGCCATCTGCTGGACCGGCTTGGCGGGCAATATCGCCAACTGGGCTCATTTAGCCGGCCTAGTCGCGGGCGCTTTGCTGGCTTTGCTACCGGTCGAAAACCACTAACGCCAACGCAATCTGTGCTAGTCGGCTTCGGCCCGCCAAGCTTCCTTCTGTGACGCTAACGTCGACGCATCAAGTTCACCCAAACACCACGATAGCGCCGGGTTTACCACGCAAAGACCATTCATCGCAGTGCGGCCAAGCAACATGCGGAACCGCATGCTATCCCGATTGGTGAGTGTCATCTCAATCAGACGGCTTTCGTTACCAATTTGAGCGGTGGTTTCAATCACGTAACGTAACTCTTTATGCCCCCCGCTATCAGACACTTCGCGCTGGTCTTTTACCGGGGCTTCGCGCCAGACCACAATGTCATTGTCGTTCTGTACGGGGTGCACACCAAAGCGAACCCAAACTTGACCATCGCGCTCAAACGGATCAATTTGAAAGGTATGTAAACAAGAGCTTTTAGCGCCGGTATCAATTTTGGCGGCAATGCATGGCAAACCTAATTCGGGGAGCGATAACCACTCACGCCAACCAAGTAAAATCATATTGTCCATTGCTGCTAATTCCCAGATCTCATTCCCAAGCCCTACTAAACCACTGGCGGTTGTTGTTCATGCACCGTATCGATCTCGTGCACTTCTTGAAACTCATCCACGGTAGACTCAGCCTCTCCCGCGCTTTCAAACCGCGCGATGTGAAACACCGCATCGCCTTCATTCACTAACGGCAAATTCAGCCGCCCAATAATAATGCCGCCATACCGCGCTGTTAGCGGCAATTCATTTTTACCAAACGGGTCAGAAATGGTTGCCAACACATCACCTTTTTTAACCCGCTCTCCCAACGCCATTAACGGCCGCAAGATGCCACTTTGCTCGGCGCGGATCCATCCACTAGCGCGCGCTACCACGGGCTCCACCGCCTTGGTTTTGCGTTTCGGCAGCATGCCGAGTTCACGCATTACATGGGTTACCCCACGCACGCCCGCACGAATACTGGTTTCGTCAAAACGCAGTGCCTCGCCGGCCTCGTACAGCAGCATCGGCACCCCTTGGCTGGCCGCGAACTCACGCAACGAGCCATCACGCAAGTTGGAATTAATGTTAATCGGCGTACCAAAGGCTTTAGCTAAACGTGCCGTTTCTGGGTCATCTAAATTGGCCCGAATTTGTGGCAAGTTACCGCGGTGAATGGCACCCGTGTGCAAATCAATACCGCAATCCGCCTTGGTTACGATTTCGGTTGCAAACAGATGTGCAAGGCGCGCGGCTACCGAGCCGCGCTCACTGCCTGGGAAACTCCGGTTCAGATCGCGCCGATCAGGACAGTATCGCGACTGACTGAGAAAACCACGCACATTCACAATCGGCACTGCGATTAGCGTGCCCTTTAAACTTTTAAGCTGAGGCAGGTGCAACAAGCGGCGCACAATTTCCACCCCATTAATTTCGTCACCGTGCACGGCTGCGCTAACGAATAGGGTCGGTCCCGGCTTCTTACCGCAGATCACCTCGACCGGCATAGTCACTGGCGAATGGGTGTAAAGCTGCGCCACATGCAAATCAATCGCCTTACGCTCACCCGGCGCAATTTGCTGCCCACCTATAGTCAGCACTTTACCGGCTGTTGCCTTCGCCATTAGTTAGCCGCCCCGAGTACGGGTACGACCCGGACGCGCATTCTTTTCAATAAATTGAATAATCATGCTCGCCACATCCTTGCCAGTGGCATTCTCGATACCTTCTAAGCCTGGTGACGAGTTCACTTCCATAATCAAAGGGCCACGCTCAGATCGCAGCAAATCCACACCGGCCACGTTCAACCCCATCACCTTGGCTGCCTTAACCGCCGTTGCACGTTCTTCCGGTGTTAAGCGGGTGAGCGATGCGGACCCACCACGGTGGAGATTGGAGCGAAATTCGCCATCTTTTGCTTGGCGTTTCATCGCGGCCACAACTTTGTCGCCCACCACCAAGCAGCGGATATCAGCACCACCGGCCTCTTTAATAAATTCCTGCACTAAAAAGTGGGCATTCAAACCGCGAAACGCTTCAATCAGCGACTCGGCCGCCTTGCGGGTTTCGGCCAAGACAACGCCCTTACCTTGAGTGCCTTCAATTAGCTTTACCACTACCGGTGCACCACCCACCGTGTTGAGCAAGCCCTCAGTGTCGTTGGTAGAGTGAGCAAACCCGGTTTTGGGTAAACCAATACCCTTGCGCGACAGCAGCTGCATTGAGCGCAATTTATCGCGCGAGCGAGAGATCGCCACCGACTCATTCAGCGGATACACATTGCCCACCTCAAACTGACGCAATACCGCCGTGCCATAAAAGGTAACGGAAGCGCCAATCCGCGGGATCACCGCGTCATAACCTTCTAACTCTTTGCCCTTGTAATGCACTTCGGGCTTACCCGAGGCAATATCCATGTAACAACGCAAATGGTCATAGACATTCACTTCATGCCCACGCGCTTGCCCTGCTTCCACTAGGCGACGGGTCGAATACAAATTGGTATTGCGGGATAGGATGGCAATTTTCATCGGTCTTACTCTTGCTCCACGTCGTTTGTGGAGTCGGTTACTTTTTTCTTGGTAGGCGCTGGCGGCACATACGACACTAAAGTGTGGCCTGCATCTGGCGCCCAACCTTTCTCGTCGCCGGCAAATCGCAATGCGCCTTCGGCGGTCACATAGGCCAACTGAATGGCTTCTTCTGGCAGTTTTTTAACCGCACTCACATAGCCAAACTCGTCGGTGAGACGGGTTTTCTGGAACTGCCAACCACGCACATGGCGCGCCCATAGCTCCTCAAATTGGGTGCTACCCTTAAAAGCCGGCAGACCGCGCCGTGCCTCGGCCACCGCTTGTGGGTCATCATCACCTGCCAGCATCGGCAACTGGTATACCTTATGTAGGCCTAAATCAGGCCCAAAGGTAGAGCAAGCCAAGGCGTTATACGCGTCGTTGCTACTGGCAGCCAGCAACATTTTCACGCCCTCAAGCTCTAACTCTTCTTCGGCTTTTTCTGACAGTACCTCGCCGTACCATGTCTCAAGGCCTCGCTCGCGCGCTGCGCGTAACCGGTGCCAGGCGTTATCCGCCAGCATCACAGAAACGCCGACTTGTTTCAGCGTAGAGGCTAGCTCCACAGCCCAGGGTGAAGAACCGGCAATCAACAAGGTGCCGGCGCTACTGCGCTTTAAGCCAAGCCGTTTTGCCAACCAATTGAGGGACAAGCCGTGCAATGTCACGGTAGAAAAAATCAGCACAAACACCAGTGGAATCAGCAGCTCAGCATCGCTATAACCTGCCTCTACCATCGGCAATGCAAATGCACCCGCCGAGGCCGCCGCCACCACCCCGCGCGGTGCAATCCAACCGATAAATAATCGCTCTTGCAGGCTTAACCCGCTGCCAATCGTCGCAATCCATACGGCCAATGGACGCACGAAGAAAATCAATACAATCAGCAAAGCGGTCAGACGCAAACTGAGGCCGCTGAGTACTTCAAAGTGCAAGCTAGCGGTCAGCACAATAAACAGGAACGACACCATAATAATGGTGATGTATTCCTTAAAACGCCGCATTTCGCCAATGCTGCGTAACTTCATATTACCCATCACCACGCCGGCCACTGTGGCCGCCATCAGACCGGACTCATGCTGAACAATATCGGCTAGGGCGTAAACCACCGACACCACCGCCACTACCGTAGGGGCTTTTAGATATTCCGGCACCCAGCTGCGTTCAAATGCCACGCCCAGCAACCAACCACCGCCACCACCGAGAAAAAATGCCACCGCAATGGCGATGATGACGTTAACCAACACCCCGCTCACGGGCTCCGTTCCGCCGCCAAACACAAAGTATTGGAAAACCAACACCGCCAACAGCACCCCAATGGGGTCGTTAACTATGCCTTCCCATTTCAGCATAGAAGCCACTTTGCGCTTCAAATGAGCGTGGCGTAACAGAGGCATAATCACCGTTGGCCCGGTGACTACAATAATGGCGCCAAACAGCAACGCCGTTGGCAACGACAATCCACCAACGTAATAGGAAGCCGCGCTACCCAGCACCCACGCTACTGCCACACCCACAAAAATAAGGCGGCGCACACCACGGCCAGCTTCTTTTAATTCATGTAAACGAAGGTTGAGACCACCTTCAAACAAAATCAGGGCGACAAACCAAGAAACCACATCACGCAGCCCCTCGCCAAATTGTTCTTCGGGGCTTACTAAGCCCAGCACCGGCCCCAAGGTGACGCCAACCACCGACAACAGCACAATGGCTGGGATACGAAAACGCCAAGCCAACCATTGCGAAGCAGCGCCTGCAAAAATTACCAACGCCAACATCAGGTTTAGAGATTCAATCATGTCATTCCCACTTTACGACCGCGTAGCTAATCACGCATTTCGCTCCTAAGCAAGCAACAATTACGACCTTTTTAGGCTTTATACTGCCAACATGACTACCACGAAAAACCCGCTCCTTGAGGGCATTACCGTACTCGACCTAACTCGCCTATTGCCGGGCCCTTACTGCACGCAGCAATTGGCGCAATTAGGCGCCACTGTTGTGAAAATTGAGGAGCCCAATGGCGGCGATTACGCCCGTAGCCTGTCGCCCGAGCTATTTGAGGTCGTTAATAGAGGCAAGCAATCCATCACCTTGGATTTACGCCAAAGCGCGGACCAAACCTGCTTCAAAAAATTGGTAGAGACTGCTGACGTAGTGGTTGAATCTTTTCGCCCCGGCGTTATGGACCGGCTGAACTGTGGCTACCAAACGTTGCACGCCATCAACCCGAAATTGGTTTATGCGGCTATTACCGGCTACGGCCAAACAGGCCCTTATGCCGAGCGTGCAGGACACGATATGAATTACCTCGCCACCGCCGGTGTACTTGACCAAATCGGCCAAGCGGGCTCAGCACCGGCGCTAAGCAATGTGCAAATTGCCGACCTGGCCGGCGGTGCCATGAACGCCGCCATCGGTATTTTGGCAGCCGTCATTGGCGCCCAACAAAGTGGCCAAGGCACGTTTGTTGATGTAAGCATGACCGATGGCGCACTGGCAATGAATACCGTTGCGCTGGCTGGCCTCAATAAAACCGCCAAAGCGCCACAGCGCGGTGCCGACATGCTTAGTGGCGCACTACCCAACTACAGCGTTTATCGCTGCCGTGATGGCAAATACATTGCCGTAGGGGCACTCGAGCCACAGTTTTTTGTGCGCGTGCTTAACGGCGTTTGGAATAGCGTACCTGCACCCTTGCGTCGCCCCATTAACCAATTAATTGGCAGTGCCACCATTACTCTAAAAAGCCGCGCTGGCAAAAAAAGCGACCGCAAAGCCACTGGCGGCAATAACAATATGGCCAAGCTAAGCCAACTCTTGGATGACCCTAGCAAGGCAAAACTGGTGTTAGCCCCCATGCGTTGGGCACTTCGAGCCGCCTTTGCGACCAAAACCCGCGATGAATGGGACCAATGGTTTGCCGACAAGGACGCCTGTGTCAGCGCCATTCTTAACCCCGCCGAAGCGCTGGAACACCCGTTATTTAGGGAGCGCGACATGGTGGCCGGCGAACCTGGGCAGCAATACTTTAACAACCCCATCAAATTCAGCCACAGACAGCCGCCTCTGGCCCCCAGCCCAAAGCTTGGCGAGCACAATCCAAATCACCTGATAAACCACTAGGCCAAGAAACAGGTAAACTGAAAAACCAGAAAAACAACAATTACCCCGGAGCTGATAATGAAATCCATGAACGTACTGGATGCCAGCTGGTTATTCGTAGAAACCCCTGAAGCCCCTATGCAAGTCGCGCAGCTAATGATTTTTTCGCTGCCGGAGGATGCTGATGAGAATTTTCTAGGCGATATGGTTCGAAAATTTCGCAAGTCACGCGAGTACTACGCACCCTGGAACCTAAAACTCAAAAACCCAAAACTCGGCGCATTGAGCCCAGTATGGGTTGAAGATAATGATATTGACCTGGATTACCACTTCCGTCACTCAGCGCTACCAAAACCCGGCGGCGAACGCGAGCTGGGCATTCTGGTTTCCCGATTGCACAGCCACCCACTCGATTTCAAACGCCCACTATGGGAAATGCATATCATCGAGGGACTTGAAAACAACCGCTTTGCGATTTATACCAAATTCCACCATTCCCTGATTGATGGTGTTAGCGGCGTACGCATGCTGCAACGCCTGATGACTACCGACCCAAACAACCGAACACAACCACCAGCCTGGTCAATCAAACCACCCAAGCCCAGCAAAAAGGTACAAGCTGAAAACGCCGCTGACCGCGCCGTGCCTACACCAGAAAACGCGCTGCACGGGATTGCCGAGTCTGCCAAAGGCGGGGTGAACACCATCCGCGAACTACGGCGCGCATTCCAGCGCCTAATTGGCGCACGCGCCGGCCGCAACCGTGATCTCAAAGGTCCTTTTGACTGCCCTAAAACGATCCTTAATGGCCGTATTGGTCAGGCCCGCCGGTTTGCAACCCAGCAATACGACCTGACGCAAATGAAAGCCATAGCCAAGGCCGCTGACTGTAGCCTGAATGACATCGTGCTCGCGATTTGTGCCACCGCATTACGCCGCTTTTTAATTGACGTAAACGGCCTACCCAGCAAATCACTCACCGCCGGCTTACCGGTTAACATTCGCCCCGCCGATGACGAAGGCACAGGCAACGCCATTAGCTTCATTATGGCGAGCCTGGCAACGGATATTGCCGATCCGAAACTTCGCCTAGAAGCGATTAAAGCCTCTACCCACAGCGCCAAAGAGCATCTACAAAAGCTACCTAAAGACGCCTTAATGCAATACACCGCGTTGATTATGGCGCCGTTTATGATGCAACTATTTACCGGCATGGGTGGTCGGATGAAGTCAGTCTTTAACCTCACCATCTCGAACGTGCCGGGGCCAAAAGAAACGCTGTATTACAACGGCGCCAAATTAGAAGCCAGTTATCCGGTATCGCTAATTCCGCATGGCCAAGCGCTTAATATTACCTGCCTGTCTTACGCCGACACCCTAAACTTCGGTTTCACAGGCTGCCGCGACTCACTGCCTAGCATGCAGAACATCGCGGTTTATACCGGCGAAGCCTTGCAAGAGTTAGCAGACATTTACCTATAACTCAGCCCGCAAACCACGCGCATAAAAAAGCCGCCTTACGATACCTGTCGCAAGGCGGCTTTTTATTATCCAGTGAAATGGTTTAGCGCTATTCCACTGTGACCGATTTCGCCAAGTTACGCGGCTGGTCCACATCAGTGCCTTTTAGCACAGCGACATGGTAAGACAACATTTGTAGCGGCAAGGTATAAACAATCGGCTCCATAAATTCTTCAGCGTGCGGCACCGGGATCACGGTCACGCGCTCGCTGCTTTCAAAACCAGCCTTCGCGTCGGCAAACACAAACAGTTCTCCGCCCCGCGCCCGCACTTCTTCTAAGTTGGATTTCAGTTTTTCCAACAATTCATTATTGGGCGCCACAGCAATCACGGGCATATTTTCATCCACCAGTGCCAACGGCCCATGTTTTAGCTCACCGGCTGCATAAGCTTCCGCGTGAATATAAGAAATCTCTTTGAGTTTTAATGCGCCTTCCATTGCGACGGGATAAAGCGGGCCACGGCCGAGAAATAAAGCATGGTGTTTGTCAGCAAACCGCTCCGCCAACTGCTTGATGGCGTCATCTAGCTCTAGACTTTGCTCGACCACAGCTGCCAAATTGCGCAGCTGCGGCACCAAGTTGGCGTTGTGCTTACCGTGTAGGGCTTTCTCCAGCGCACCAGCAAACATTAATAAGGCAGCAAGCTGAGTAGTAAACGCCTTGGTTGAGGCCACACCAATCTCCGGCCCAGCTTTGGTCAGCATGCTGAGATCGGACTCACGCACCAACGAACTATCGGGCACATTGCAAATTGACACCGAACCGAGATAGTTCTTATTTTTTGCCATGCGCAAGGCGGCCAAGGTGTCTGCGGTTTCGCCCGACTGTGAAATCGTGACAAACAAGCGACCGTCTAACACGACCGGCTGGCGGTAGCGATACTCACTGGCGATTTCAACCACACAGGGCACCCGAGCCAATTGCTCAATCCAATAACGCGCAATCAAGCCAGCGTGGTAGCTGGTGCCACAAGAAATAATATGCACACCTTTAACTTGGCTAAGTAAGTCTTGCGCCTGCTCGCCCAAAATACCGGTATCAATTTCGTCATCATTAACGCGTCCTTGCAAGGTATTACGCAAGGCCGTTGGTTGCTCGTAAATTTCCTTGAGCATGTAATGACGATAGCCACCACGACCCACCGATTCCGCCGATAACGATGACTCTTTAATAGGACGCTGTACCGGCTTGCCGTTGAGGTCAAATACCTCTACACCCTCACGTCGCACCAAGGCGACATCACCTTCTTCTAAAAAGATGAAGCGATTAGTCACGGGCAACAAAGCGGCAACATCACTCGCAATAAAGTTTTCACCAATACCAATGCCGACCACCAAGGGGCTGCCGCTACGCGCTGCTACGATGGTGTCGGGTTCGTCAGCCGCAATCACACCCAGCGCATAAGCGCCATCAAGTTCGCGAATCGCAGCCACCACTGCCTCGTGCAAGGATTTGCCGCTTGCGCGCAGCTGATGCACCAAATGCACCACTGTCTCGGTGTCAGTTTGTGAACTAAATATGTAGCCCGCTGCCTGCAAGCGTTCGCGCAATTCGTCATGGTTTTCAATAATGCCGTTATGCACTAAGGCCAAGGCCTCACCCGACATATGTGGGTGCGCATTTTCTTCGGCAGGCACGCCGTGCGTGGCCCAACGTGTGTGTGCGATGCCCATTTCGCTGGTCAAGCCACTTTCAGCCACGGCGGCTTCAAGCCCCGCCACCTTGCCTTGCCGACGCACCCGTGCAATTAATTCGTTGGATTGAAATAGCGCCACACCCGCTGAATCGTAACCGCGGTATTCCAAGCGCTTAAGCCCCTCAACCAGAATGTCCTGAACATCGCGCTTTGCAATCGCGCCAACAATGCCGCACATATCAACCCTTTATTTTTGAAGCGAAAATCGCCGTTAATCAAACACCGCTAATAATAGGCGCAAGTCTACCACCACCTGTCACGACGCTCACCCACGCACCATGCAAATGATAATGATTTGCATTTAGATTATTTTTCTGCATAATGCGCCCATCACACCGTGGCACCCCACGCATTGGTCGCGTCAGACAAGGGCCACACCACTAGGAGTAAATACAAGTGAAGAAAGGCTTATTTGTTACCGCAGCACTGGCGGCAAGCACTAGCGTAGCGATGGCTCAGGCCCCCACCAATGCTGAGTTGTACGAAATCATTCAAGCTCAACAAAGCCAAATTGAAGCCCTACAGGGTAATGACAATGGCGGCTTTGCCAGCGCGTTTGCGCGTACCAGCCTAGGTGGCTATGGCGAGTTGCACTACAACAACATCAAAGACGGCGATGACGAAATCGACTTCCACCGTTTCGTACTATTCGTTAACCACGAGTTCAATGACCGCATTCGTCTATTCACTGAGCTGGAGCTAGAGCACAGCCTTGCTGGCGAAGGTAAGCCGGGCGAAGTAGAACTAGAGCAGGCTTATATTGAGTTTGATCTAAAAGAAAACCTACAAGCGAAAGGTGGTTTGTTCCTGATTCCGGTTGGCATCCTGAACGAAACTCACGAACCCAATACCTTCTACGGCGTAGAGCGTAACAACGTTGAGAAAAACATTATTCCGACCACTTGGTGGGAAGGTGGTGTTGCGTTAAATGGCCGTAACGAAAGTGGCCTTAGCTGGGACGTTGCCGTACACGGTGGTTTAGAAGTACCGACGACCGGCTCAAGCGCATTTAAAATCCGTAGCGGTCGCCAAAAAGTGGCAGAAGCAGTAGCTAACGACCCAGCAACCACTGCGCGTATTCGCTACACCGGTGTAAACGGCCTGGATCTAGCTGCCACCGTTCAGTATCAAGCCAATATCACCCAGGCCGGTGGCGCTGCCGCTGAAGCACCTGCAACCCTATTGCAAGCCCACGCCATTTACCAAGCAGGCCCTGCCAAGCTAACTGCTTTCTACGCCACTTGGGATATCGACAATGCGGCGTTTGAAGCGGCGGGTGCCGACGAGCAAACAGGTTACTACCTTGAAGCCTCAAGCAAACTTTGCGAAAAACTAGGCGTATTTGCCCGCCACGAGTTCTGGGATAACAAAGCTGGCGACAACACTGAGTCGGCTGACAACCAGCAGACTCTTGGTGTTAATTACTGGCCACACGAGAATGTAGTCGTCAAAGCGGACATCTTCACTCAAGAAGACGAAGCGACTGGCGTTGATACCGAAGGCTTCAACCTAGGTATTGGTTACAGCTTCTAATGCGCTACATACCCACTCTTCAATGGGTTAACCAAGGCCTGCCAGCTTTGCTGGCAGGCTTTGTTTGTTTTTGCCTGGCCAGTTTTCCTATCCATGCTGAGCAATATCAGTCTGAAACTGACTTTTTAGCGGAAGTATTTAGCGACTCGCCACCCGCACCGCAAAGCCTATGGATAACCGGCGAACGCAAACAAGTAACCGCCGATATCCTGCAACACGCACCCGCCAAGTTACGCCAGCGCTATTGGCAACAAGGCCAACGCAGCGCGTGGATCATGGAGGAAATTGGCAAGGAAAAACCGATTACCGTAGGGCTGGTAGTGAACAATGGCGAGCTGGAACGCGTTAAGGTACTGGCGTTTCGCGAGTCACGTGGCTGGGAGGTGCGCTACCCTTTTTTCGTGAAACAGTACAACGGATTATCACTTAAGGGTGATAATGGACTTTCTAGATCCATTGACAACATCACTGGCGCCACCTTATCGGTACGAGCGGTCACAAAACTGGCCCGCTTGGCACTGATTTACCACGCCGATATCAGCAACAATGTCCCGCAGCCATCCCGATAATATTGTTCAAAAACGCCAGCGCCGCGCTCGGTTATTGCACTCGGTTTATACCTGGCATCGCTGGTTAGGTTTGAGCGTATTGTTATGGGCACTCGTTTGGTCTGTCACCGGATTGCTGATCGAAGCTTCGCCGACTCTGCAACTCGATAAAAAAACCATCAGCTCAGACTGGCTGATGAAGCGTTATGGCATCAAAGCGCCGCAAGCCCTCCAGCAATGGCAAACCCAGGGCCACGTCATCACCGAATGGGATCAAGGGGTCACTCTCAACGAGCAGTGGCTACCGATGGGTGAGGCGCCGCGCCTCGTTGGTGTAGCCAGCTATGCTGGCATGCTGCTATTAGCAACGGACAACCACATTGAACTGTTCACGCCAAACGGCGACTACATTGATCGCGCGACACCACCAACCCAGCCCATCCAGCAATTGGCGGTGAGCGCAGAGCAGGTCATCGTTCAAACGAGCGCACAATACCTTTCCACTGACGCAGATTTAATGCAATGGTCGCCCACTCGCGCCGACGACTCGATTCAATGGAGCCAACCCAGCCCAGCAGCCGCCACCGACATACCGAAGGCGCAGCACGACATTAGCTACGAACGGGTGATTCTCGATATTCACAGCGGCACCTTATTCGGACCGATTGGCCGTTGGCTATCGCGCCTCGCCGCTGTGGTAATGATTTTGCTTGGCCTCACCGGCTTTTACACCTGGTTTACCCGCTTCGCCCGCCGCTAGCAAGACCGGATGTAAGCGTTTGGCGTAACGCGCCTGATTACCGCTCTTTATTCTCGTGCTGCGTTTTGTTCTCACGCGCATCACGACGACCTGAACGTCGACGTGCAGGATGCCGGCTTCTCGACTTTTTATCTTTACGTTTTAAATAATAAGGCACTACCCCATCGGGGAATAACACCGGTGCCAATTCTTGCAGTGCTTTGAAATACACGTCGCGCTTAAAAAACACCACACGCTTCAATGGCTCCCAAGGTTCCACCCACTTCCAGTCATCAAACTCGGGTTTATCAGTGGTATCAAAGCGCACATGCTCTTCACCTTCGCGTGACAACACCAGCAAAAACCAAATCTGTTTTTGCCCAATCACCCGCGGAAAACTATTGCGGCGAATAAAGCGCGCCGGCAAATCGTAATGCAACCAGTTTTTTGTCGAACCAATCAACTTCACATGGCGCGGTTCAAGGCCTACTTCTTCGCGCAGTTCGCGGTACATAGCCTGCTCAGGCGTCTCGTCGTCATTCAGCCCGCCCTGCGGAAACTGCCACGAGTCCTGACCTACCCGGCGAGCCCAAAATAAGCGGCCCTGCCCGTTTGTGAGGATGATGCCGACGTTAGCTCGATAGCCTTTTTCGTCGATCATCGAAATTACTCAATTTTTTATACTGTGGATGATTCTTTCATATTTACGGCCCGCAATAAAACTGCCAACATGGACACCGTAGAATTTAATGTTCCACTCAACTAACAAGCCAATACCAAAAGGCACATAAACGTAGTTATGAAACTGGCGATCTTTGATCTTGATAACACCCTGCTGCACGGCGACAGTGACTTTCTTTGGGGCGAATTCATCTGTCAACAAGGCTTAGTCGACAAGCACCAATACCACGAGCAAAACCGACACTTCCACCAGCAATACATGGATGGCGAACTCGATATTGAGGAGTTTGTAGAGTTTGTACTGACGCCATTAAGCGGTATGAAAAAAGCCGACTTTGATGCTTTGCATGCCAAATTCATGGAACAAAAAATCAAATACATCATGACCCGCCAAGCACGCAAATTAATTGCGAAACACCGTGATGCGGGCCATACGCTATTGATTATTACGGCCACCAACGAGCTGATTACCACGCCCATTGCCAAGGCCTACGAAATCGACAATTTGCTCGCCACTCGCGCCGAAGTAAAACGCAATGTGATTACCGGCAAATCGCCAGGCACGCCCTGCTTTCAAGACGGCAAAATTACTCGCCTAGATGAATGGCTAGAAGAAAACAATTACGAACCAGAAGAAACTTGGTTCTATTCAGATTCACGCAATGACATCCCGCTACTCGAGAAAGTCGACAACCCAGTAGCGGTCGACCCCGATGACGCGCTATTTGATCACGCGCAGCTGCTAGGCTGGGACATCATGTGGTTACACAAACCACGTCCTAGCGAAGATGACGACGACGAGTATCTGTAACGCATCCCTACAGCGCAAAACGCCGACGACATAGCTCGGCTTCTACCTAGTATTTATCAAGCCGAATGCGTAGCGGTTTCGACCTCAGGCAGCCCTCCTAATAGGCAAGCCATTCCCGCAGGCCGAGTCCATTTTTGAAGCATCAAAAATGGACGAAAAAATGCTTTCCCCACCATGCGGCCGCTTCGCGATCCCCTGCGCTACTCGCAAAACTGGGCGCCTGCGGAACTCGCTTCGCTCAAACAGCCGCAGGCTTATACCCCGATTTTGCCCCGTTGCTCGGCCGCATAAAGGGGAGGACTTACACAACGCGGGCAGTTAGCCCGCCCTTGCGTTCAAATAAGCCCGCTCAGACACGTCATGCCAAGCCATTACGTTATCGCGGAAGTTTCTGAACGAGTCATACACTTGCTTAGTTAAGGCATCGCCTTCCGCCACTTCGGCCACCACTTCATCTGAGGTTTGGCGCAATGAAGCCAACACGTCTTCAGGGAAGCGACGCAAATCGACTTTATGCTTAGTCACCAAAGTTTGCAGCGCCTGATTATTATTGGCCGTATATTCAGCCAACATACGATTACTGACGGCCTGCGTCGCCGCCGACACAATCGCCTGCAGATCCTTGGGTAAACTGTTCCACGCATCCTTATTCACCATGCATTCGAGCACGGGGCCCGGCTCATGCCAGCCCGGGTAGTAATAATGCTTAGCGGCTTTATACAATCCAAATGCTAAATCGTTATACGGACCCACCCATTCCGTGGCATCAATCGCACCCGACTGCAAAGCAGTAAAGAGTTCTGCACCCGGCAAACTCACCGGCGTACCGCCTAAGCGTTTTAATACTTCACCACCCAACCCTGGGATACGCATTTTTAGGCCTTTTAAGTCGGCTACGGAATTAATCTCTTTATTAAACCAGCCGCCCATTTGTACTCCGGTGTTACCGGCATCAAAGGGCACCAAGTTGAATCGGTCATAAACCTGCTTCCACAGCTCCATGCCGCCACCAAAATGGAGCCAAGCGTGCATTTCAATCGCGGTTAAACCGAACGGTACCGCGGTAAAAAACTGGGTAGCGGGCGATTTTCCTTTCCAGTAATAGGCGCCAGAATGACCCATTTCGGCGGTGCCGCGCGAGACAGCATCAAACACCTCTAGCGCGGGCACCAACTCGCCACCACCATAAATTTTTACTATTAAACGGCCATCCGACATTTCGGTAATGGCATTGGCTAACCAAGCAGCGCCGGTGCCAAGACCCGGAAAATTGCGCGGCCAGGAGGTAACCATCTTCCATTTAACGGCTTTTCCTTTCGCCGTAGCGATCGCCGGTGCGGCAATCGTGGTCGCTGTTGCGGCGGCTGCACCAGCCTTACCTAAAAACGCTCTTCTATCCATAGGGTTTGTTCTTTCAAAATCTATTGGCAAAATCGACTGACTGAGACTCTCTCACTACGCGCTAGAGCCGAGTTAAATTAAGGCACCCAAACTAGCACTTTTGCACCACTTTCTGAACCACCAGTGGGCTTGCGATTGAATTGTACTGCCCAGCAAACCCTCAACAATCCACGAAACTCGGCTAATTTACCTTCGATTTGGCCGCTTTGAAGGGGTTTGTTAACAACAAAATCCATTTAGTAATGACCGCTCACCCTGATTTTACGACCAGCCATCGTGTTAAAAAGCACCTATGTCATTGTTTTATAAGGAACGAAATGAATTTAGTTAAAAACATGGGCTATTCATACTTGTTAAAGCAAACACTGGCTAATAAACTAGTACCTAGCGATCGTACGGTTACCCCATCGTTGATCGCTGGCTTTAAAGCACCGTGGCACCCCACACAGTTGACCCCCTGTAGCCACGGATATTCTTTACCCCAAGAATGCTTTAAAGAGCTGTGACCAGGCTCCACTACCCCGGGAGCCAATCCAACGGCCTCTGCTCACCCTAGCAGGGGCCGTTTTTTTTGCGCCGAAAAAGCCGCCCACAATGGTTGCGGGCACCTTGACTGATCCGTAGGGTAAACCCACCCCCTGAACGGAAACACACTGTGAACCCATCGCATCGAGTAGCCATTATTGGCGGTAGCCGCATTCCCTTTTGTCGTGCCGGTACCGATTATGCCCAGCTAGACAACCACGCTTTATTAGCCGCAGCCCTACAAGGGCTGGTAAGCCAATTCGATCTCAGCAACCAAATCGTTGGCGAAGTACAAGGTGGCGCCGTACTCAAACACAGCAAAGACTTTAATCTTGTGCGCGAAGCTGTCCTCTCTAGTGGCCTAGCACCGGAAACACCCACGACTGACGTCCAAATGGCCTGCGGCACCGGACTACAAGCTGCACTCAACCTGGCTGGCAAAATTGCGATGGGCCAAATTGAAAGCGGCATCGCCTGCGGCGTCGATAGCATTTCCCAGCGGCCTGCCTCGATCTCCGATGATTTCTATCGGGCATTACAAAACAATGGCGGCTTACAACAACCCGCACTGGAAATAGAAAACCTACTCAAGCAACACCCCAAGCTTGGTGTACCGAATGTGCCTGGCGTCGACGAGCGTCGTACCGGCAAGAGCATGGGCCAGCATTGCGAAGAGATGATCGAACAATGGGGCGTAACCCGAGCAGAACAAGACACGCTCGCCGCAGCTTCTCACCACAACTTAGCTACAGCCTACCAACAAGGTTTTCACAACGACCTCATTACGCCGTTTGCCAACGTCAGTCGCGACAACAACCTACGCCCAGACGTGTCGATTGAAAAACTCAGCAGTTTGAAACCGGTATTTCATGCCAACGGCAGTATTACCGCTGGGAATGCCAGTGCATTTACCGATGGTGCAGCAGCCATACTGATGGCGAATGAGTCTTGGGCTAAGCAGCAAGGCCTCGAGGTATTGGCCTACTTACGTTTCGGCAAAACTGCAGCGGTAAACTTCGAACACGGCCACGAAGGTTTGTTACTAGCGCCGGCCTATGCCGTCAGCCAGATGCTGGAGGACGCCCAACTCAGTCTGCAAGACTTCGACTACTATGAATTACACGAAGCGTTTGCTGGCCAAGTGCTATGCACTTTGAAAGCGTGGGAAGATCCGGAATTTTGCCGCCAACGCCTAGGCCGAGAACAGCCCCTCGGCGCGATTGACCGCCAAAAACTTAATGTCAGCGGATCTTCACTCGCCGCTGGCCATCCTTTCGCTGCAACCGGCGCCCGCATCATCCCGGTGCTAGCCAAACTGCTGCAACAAAAAGGCCAAGGGCGTGGCCTAATTTCCATTTGCACCGCAGGTGGCATGGGCGTTACAGCCATACTAGAACGCTAGTATGGCAACGACCCCAGCTTGAGCCTTTGCACCCATGCCACGCGCACTCGCCTTATTGCTTACCTTGCTGAGCCTCGGCCACTACTGCCAAGCTACCGCAACGCCGATCCTTGAACAGGCCCAGCTCCTTAGCACCCAGCAACGAGACGGCGACGCGCTGGGCTTGCTTTGGCAACATATTCCCGACTTAAGCCCTCCCCATCGCAGCGCCGCCATTTTGTTAGCGGCAGAACTTTGCCAACGTAATGGCTTGAGCGAACTGGCGCGCAGCTATTACCTGCATTGGTTGACGCATCCCGAGCCAGACGGCGCACTCGCCAGTGGCGATCGGCTTCAGGCCGGTCAATTTTTTGCGAGTCATCAGGAATGGAATCGGTTGCGGACAACACTCGAATCCCATTGGCAACGTTTTCCCTACCTACTGAAAAGCGATGCGTTCAATCTATTAACGCTCGCCGACCTCGCCCAACACCTGCCGCAACAAACTGCCGCCCGTTTTCAAGCGCAACAGCGCACCTTACGAACCGACCACCTTTACCTGCAGCACAACCGGGCCGTTGCCCTATATCGGCAAGGCAAGACCTTCGAAGCGCGGCAACTATTGCATAAGCTATTAAAACGCCCGTTTCACAGCGACGAAGACAGACGATTTAATGAAGCACTCAGAGTTCAGCTGGCTTCCCACTATCTGCGCTTCCAGCAAGGCAAAAACGCACTCCCCTTACTGGATGCCATTAAGCAAGACAGCCCTTACGCTACCCGAGCATTATTGTTGAGTGGTTGGGCCGAGCTGACACCCGACGCGACCCAACCCCAGTGCAGCCAAGCCCGCAGCGGTCAAGTGTGCTGGATTGAAGTGGATGCGACGGGTCGAGATGTTCAACGCAGCCCAAGCTCCATCAGCGAAAGCTTTGCACTACTGCGGCAACAACTGAATCAAACCAACCCAAACAAACCCGCCACCCAGGAGCTAAACCACACCATTGGGAAAAGCATCCGTCGCTGGCAGCTAGCCGGCGAAGCGCGACCCAGCCAGCATATTGCTGCCGAACAACAGGCTCGCCTCGAAGCATTGGTATCGATAGGTTACGCGCAACAAACCTTGCAACGGTACAAAGCAGCGCGCGCAAGTTACAAACATGCCTTAGCGGAACTCGCGGCTCAGCAACAAGCACCCGACAATGCCGCGATTGAACAGCAACAGCAATGGCGGCTGAAGCTGGCCGAGTTAGCGCAACGTATCGAGGCATCAACCACACTATCGGACACGCTTAAACAGCAAGCGCTGGCAGCAATACGACAAGCGATCGCGCACCGACAATCTGAACAACAGCAGCTGCGACAGCAACTGCAGCAACAGTGGCAACAGGCCTTAACCGAATATAAAAAACAGGCCCACCTAGGTTTGGCCAGCGCCAGCCACCAACTCAGTTTTCAGTAGCCCGAAAACTGTACTCGCTTGCGCCCAAGTGAGGGAAGCTTTTGTTATCCTGTAAACCTAATTGGGTAGCAGACCAACATCGCAGCGTGCTGCCGACATCAGCAACCAACAATAGCAAGTAGCATGGATCAATTTAACGCACTTATCGCCAGCATCAACGGACTGCTCTGGCACAACTATGTTCTCTACACCGTTCTGGCTGCAGGTCTGTTATTTACGCTGTGGAGTGGTGTTTCACAGTATCGCTCCTTGACCCACGGCGTCGCGGTACTGGGTGGTCGTTATAAGCAGCCCGACGCGCCCGGTGCACTGAGTCACTTTCAAGCACTATCGGCCGCACTTTCCGCTACCGTTGGTCTAGGCAATATTGGCGGCGTTGCGATCGCCCTCGCGCTCGGCGGGCCCGGTGCTGTGTTTTGGATGTGGGTGGTCGGCTTTTTAGGCATGTCACTCAAGCTGGCCGAGGTCACCTTGGCGATGCTGTATCGCAATACCGATGATCCGCACAATCCGCATGGCGGCGCGATGTGGGTAATTCGTAAAGCCACCGCGGAAAAAGGCGGCGTGATTGCTCAGGCCGGCAAGTTGCTGGCCGTGCTGTTCTGTATCACCGTGCTGGTGTTCGCATTCTTAGGCGGCAACATGTTCCAAGCTTGGAACGCGGGTGATATTTCACGCGAATATTTTGGCATTCCCAACTTAGCCACCGGGATTATTCTAGCCACCGTGGTTGGCGCCGTTATTCTCGGCGGCATTAACCGCATTGGCCGCGTTGCTGGCACCCTCGTCCCCCTGATGTGCGGCATCTATATTGTGGCCGGCGGTTATGTGCTGATCACCAACATTGAGGCAATTCCCGCCACCTTTGCGTTAATTTTTCAAAGCGCATTCAATCCAACCGAAGCGACGGGCGCATTCCTCGGCGGCAGCGTGGGCTACGCTTTTTTATGGGGCATGAAACGCGCACTCTTCTCATCTGAAGCGGGACTTGGCTCAGCACCGATGGCACACGCAGCGGTACAAACCCGCGAGCCCGAACGCGAAGGCATTGTGGCCGGACTGGAACCGTTTATTGACACCATTATCGTCTGCACTACCACCGCATTGGTGATCTTGGTCAGTGGCGCATGGAATCGCCCAGCGGAAATTTCTCTACCCACCACCCCGAGTTTTATTAAAACCGCTAGTGGCGGCTGGCAGTTGCCAGCCACCTCCTTACCCTCGGGCAGCGACTTAAGTTCGGGCGACCCAATTTTCATGGTCGCACACGCCAACCATAGCGATGACACCGGCAATAATTTGGTACAGGTGACCGGCGCAGTCACCACCGATGAAGAGGATGGCCAACTCATACTGCAGTTTGAACCCATCAAGAGTAAAAAAATGCCAATGCTGCGCGACGGCGATGTGTGGGCTAACTACGTCGGCGCCACGCTCACTGCAAAAGCGTTTGATAGTGCCAGCCCAGGGCTTGGCAAATGGATGGTGACGTTAGCGGTTTGGTTATTCGCCATTTCCACCATGATTAGTTGGAGCTATTACGGTGAACAAGCCATGGTGTATTTATTTGGCGAAAACTCGGTCACGCCCTACCGCATTGTGTACTGCATTCTGGCCGTAGTGGCCTGCACCGGCTTCATTACCAGTACGGCCGAACTCGGCAATTTTTCTGATTTAGGTGCTGGCATGATGCTGGTAGTCAACATCCCAATTACCTTGCTATTGGGCCACCAAGCGATGCGCGCCTACAAGGGATATGTGGCACGCCTTAACCGTAAGGAATTTAGCCAATCGTGATCAAAACTGGGGTTCTCATTACCAACCTCGGCACGCCGGATGCACCCACTCCAAAAGCCATTCGTCGTTACCTGCGTGAATTTTTATCAGACCAGCGTGTGGTCGACGCACCGCGTTGGTTATGGTTTTTTGTACTCAAAATTATCTTGTTAATTCGGCCGCGCAAGGTCGCAAGCGCCTATCAATCGGTATGGACTGAACAAGGCTCGCCGCTATTAGCCATTAGCCGCCAGCAACAGCAGGCGCTCCAACAAGCATTGGGCGAACAAACCCCAGTTGCGCTGGGTATGCGCTACGGCAACCCCAGTATTGCCAGCGCGCTCGACGAACTGGTGGCACAAGGCGTCGAACAAGTTATCGTACTGCCACTTTATCCCCAGTACTCAGCCACCACTACCGCCTCAACGTTTGATGCCATCGCTGCTTGGACTGCAAAACAACGCCAACTACCCCAGCTCAAATTTATCCGCGACTACCACCAACACCCCGCTTGGTTGGAAGCGCTAGCCAATGCAGTACGCGAACACTGGCAACAACAGGGCCGAGCAGACCGGCTATTAATGAGCTTTCATGGCATTCCGCAGCGCTACTGCGACTTAGGCGACCCCTATTACCAACAATGCGTTGCTGGTGCCGAGTTGCTGGCTACCCAACTGGGGCTACAGCCTGAGCAGTGGTCACTCAGCTTTCAAAGCCGCGTAGGTCGAGAACCTTGGCTCCAACCCTATACCGATGACACCCTAAAAGCTTGGGGCCGCGAGGGCCTGGAATCGGTAGATGTCATTTGCCCCGGTTTTAGTGCCGACTGTCTAGAAACACTTGAAGAGATCAGTGAAGAAAATGCTGAATACTTTACCGAGGCAGGCGGCCAAACCTTGCGCTACATTCCGGCACTCAACAGCAGAAACGACCATATTCAGGCGCTCAAAGCGGTGATCGAATCGATTTAGCCGAGACTTTAAAAGTAAAAACATGCCAACTCATACCAAACCCAACAAAAGCGGCTGCTTAATTGCCTTAATTATCCTCGGCCTTGCAGTGGCGGGCGCCACCTTAATTGTGGCCAGTAAAAAAGCCCCCGAAGCTCGCAATATTGAACCGCCGTTAGCCAGCGTAGCGGTGATCGAAGCACAACCCAGCAGCCTCACACCGGTCGCCACGTTATACGGCAAGGTCGACAGCCCAAGCCTCGCCACCTTGGTGGCTAGCGTTACCGCCAATGTTGCCCAAGTACATGTATTACCCGGCGATGCGGTCACTGAAGGCCAACTGTTAGTTCAACTCGACGACACCGAAGCACGTTTACAACTCGCACAAGCCAGTGCCCGTGCGCGGGACGCGGTAGCGCAACACGAACTGGAGAAACAACGCCAAGCCAGCGACCGCAATCAGCTTAAGCGCGAACGCGAACTGACCGCATTGGCGAAAAAGTCTTTCGAACGTAGCGAAAATCTATTTAGCAGAAAACTGATTTCTCAGTCGCAGCTCGACACAGCGCAAGAACAATATCAACGCCAGGCAGCGGCGCTAGAAAATCGCGAGCTCGCGATTCGCCAACACAAAGCAAGGCTTGAAGCACTTGCAGCCGCGGTACAAAGTGCCGAGGCGTCGCAGCAGCAGGCCGAGCTTGACGTGAGTCGCACCACCATCACCGCGCCATTTGCTGGTCTCGTGGTTGAAGTGCCGCTGGCGGTGGGCGACCGCGTGCGCAACAACCAAACATTGGTCACTCTCTATGACCAGCAACAACTAGAAGTGCGCGCATTAATCCCAAACCGTTATTTAGCGGCAGTACGCGCAGCCCTGAAAGCCCAGCAACAGCCACTAGCCATCTTGCAATCCACCGGTGCTCCAGCCATCAAAATTCCGCTGGTGCGTTTAGCTAATGCCGTGCGGCAAGGCAGTGGCGGCGTCGACGGTTACTTCCAATTACCGAGCGACAGCCTATTGGAACTAGGCCGCAATACTGCCTTACTACTCGAGCTACCCACCGTAGACAATGCGATTGCGGTACCGAGCCAAGCCATCTTTGGACTCAACGCGGTATTTACCATTGACAACGAAAGCCGTCTGCAACGGATTGAAGTCGAGCCCCTCGGTGACGGTTTCGACCGCAATGGTAAACGGTCAGTAGTTATTCGATCGCCGCAGCTAACTCGCGGCAGTCAGATACTTGCCACCCAGCTCCCCTCCGCTATTACCGGGCTAAAAGTTAAGCCTGTCGTCAATATGGCGCAGTAGGGTTATCACGATGGCGTTCGAACATAAAAAAGACCTGATCGGCAGCTTTGCCCAACACAAAGTTGCGGCCAATCTGCTGATGATCATGATGTTGATGTCAGGTTTTTGGGCTTTAAATAAGCTTCATACCCAGTTCTTGCCCACCTTCGGCATCGACTATATTTTGGTCAACGTGCCCTGGCGTGGAGCTAGTGCGGAAGATGTGGAAGAGGCCATTGTTGATGTGTTGGAAGATCGCTTCCGCGCACTGGATGACGTAAAAAGCCTGACATCAACATCCCGCGAAGGGCTCGGCAGCATTTGGATCGAGCTAGACGAAGGCACTGACAAAGGCCCTGCTCTCGATCAGGTACAGCAAGAAATAGCGCTCATCCGCAACCTACCCAGCAGTGCGGAAGAACCCCAAATTTCCTTACTTGAACACAAGGAAATGATTGGTCGTGCGGTTTTATCCGGCCCTGTCACGCTCGATGAATTGCGCCCGCTCGCTAACCGTTTTGAACGTGACTTGCTCGACGCAGGCATCGACCAAATTCAAATCTACGGTTTGCCAGAACAGGAAATTGCGATCCAAATTCCGCAGGCCACGCTGCACGAGCTCGACCTCACCTTAGAGCAAGCCGCGCAACTTATCGCCAATGGCAGTCAAGACCTACCTGCTGGCTCCGTTGGCCGCGCGGAAACAGCCCGCCAACTGCGGGCCATTGAAAAACGTCGTAGCGAATTAGGCTTTGCCCAACTGCCGCTGCTATCGGACGACGCTGGCCGTTTAATTACCGTTGGTGACGTAGCGCATATTGAACGGCGCGAGCAACCTGGCAGCATCCTTATGTGGCATGACGGCAAACCCGCCGTTGAGTTAGTGCTACAACGCAGCCGCGACCAAGACGCCCTCAAAATGGCGGATATCATGCGCAATTGGCATGCCCAAACCGTCAACGAAATCCCGCCCAACCTGCATTTACAACTTTACGACGAGCAGTGGAAACCGCTACAAGAGCGCATTTCATTGCTGCTCAAAAATGGCTTAGGCGGTCTGCTGCTGATTGTTGTCATCCTATTTGTTTTTCTTAATGGTCGCGTTGCGTTTTGGGTAACGGTGGGCATTCCCACCTCCTTTACTGCCACACTGGCCGTGCTCTATTTGGCTGGCGGTACCATCGACATGATTTCACTGTTCGCCATGATCATGGCGCTCGGTATTATTGTGGATGACGCGATTGTGGTGGGTGAAGATGCGCTAGCCCATTACCAGTCCGGCGAAGCCACGTTACAAGCGGCAGAAGGCGGCGCGAGACGGATGTTTTGGCCGGTAATGTCGAGCTCGCTGACCACCATTGCAGCGTTTATGCCGCTGATGCTAATTGGCGACTACATTGGCGATATTCTATTTGCGATCCCCTTGGTAATTATCTGCGTCATCATCGCTTCGCTGATTGAATCATTCTTGATTCTGCCAGGCCATCTACGCCATAGCTTTGTCAAAATGCAGGGTCAGAAACCCAGTCCACGCCGACAAAAATTTGATGCTGCCTTTAACCGCTTTCGTGACGAACGCTTTCGCCCCTTCGTCGCCAAAGCGCTCCAACATCGCTGGGCTACGTTGGCCGCGGTATGCGGCGCCTTTGTCTTAACCATTAGCCTTCTTGCGGGCGGCAAGGTTAAATTCAACTTTTTCCCCACCCCAGAAGTACCGGTACTGATCGGTAATGTCACCTTTGTTGCCGGCACACCAGAAGCCGAGGTCGATGCCTTCTTAGCCGAAGCCGAAGCCGCATTGTGGGAAACCAATGAAGCGCTGGGCAATCTGGTCACCATCGCGATTACTCGCCGTGGCATTAATGTTTCGCCCGGCACCAACTTCACCCGCCAAGGCAAACAGTTCGCGCTGTTCCAAGTAGAGCTGTTACAACCCGATGAGCGTGAAGTACGCAATGAACAATTTATTGAGGAATGGAAAAGCCGAGTCACACTGCCCGCCGGGTTAGAAAACTTTGGGGTATTCACGCCCGGTGCTGGGCCACCCGGTCGCGATATTGAAGTTCGGCTTACCGGCGATGACGCAACCGAAATTAAATATGCCGCCGAAGCTTTAGCGAAAGAACTACTAACCCTACCCGGGGTGTATGGTTTGGACGACAACACCCCTTGGGGAGGCGAACAATTAATCTATTCACTCACACCAGAAGGCCGCAGCCTCGGCATGAGTGTCAGTAGCATCGGCCAGCAGCTGCGTAATAGTTTTGACGGCCGCTTAGTGCAAATCTTTCAAGACGACGGTGATGAAGTCGAAGTACGCGTTATGCTGCCCGACGAGGAACGCGACTACCTATTTGGTATCGACTCTCTCCCCATCCGCACCCCTGCTGGTGAAACCACCGCCTTAGGCAACATGGTAAACTTCTCGACGACACGGGGCTTTGAGCGGCTACGCCATCGCGACGGCAAGCTAGCCATTAGCGTGTCAGCCGATGTCGATATCGCCGCTGGCAACCCAACCGAACTGCGCGCGTTGATTGCCGAGAAAGTTTTCCCCAGCATCGAATCGCAATTTGCTGTCGAAGCAAAATTTATTGGTCAAGCCGAAGATCAAGCCGAAACCCTTGGCGATATGCAAATTGGCCTAATCTACGCGCTGGCTCTGATCTATCTTGTGTTGGCCTGGGTATTTGGTTCATGGGGCTGGCCACTGATGGTGATGGCCATTATTCCCTTTGGCCTGGTTGGTGCGATCACCGGCCACTACCTGTTAAATCTCGACCTCACCATCCTCTCGCTATTTGGCTTATTTGGCCTGTCCGGCATTGTGGTGAATGACTCCATTATCCTAGTGGTGTTCTACAAAGAACTACGCCAGAAAGGCATGGCCATTAAAGAAGCCCTAATACAAGCTTCAGCAGCCCGCCTGCGCGCTGTTATTTTGACTTCAGCCACCACCATCGCAGGCTTGATGCCGCTGATGTTTGAGACCTCACTACAAGCCAGCTTCTTAATCCCAATGGCCGCATCAATCACCTTTGGACTGGCCTTTGCGACGGTATTGGTACTTGTCCTCGTGCCCTGTCTGTTGAGCATCTACGAAGACCTAATGGAGAAATTGGGTATCACGAGCGCAAGCTCGCAACACGCCGATGCTAACGATTCTAGTGCATCGCCGATCGACGCCAGCATTCACGAAGATATGCAGAAAGCCTAACGGTTGCATGGGCCTAATTTAGGCCCATCAGCTCCAGCTCCAACAAACTCAGATCACGCCCAATCTGCGGCAGGTCGTGTTCGGCACGATACTTAGCCAATGCCGCGTCGGTATGCTCACCCCAAGCGCCATCAATCTCGCCAATCTCGTAACCTTGGCTAGCCAACAATGCCTGCACGTCGGCTAACTTTTCAGCCTCATTCTTCGGATTACATACCACTGCGACCCAACGCAATGCTGCAGGCCGCTCTAGCCGCTTAACCGTAACGGTTTCAAACTCCGGCAACAACACCTCGCGTTTAAAGCTAGCTGGCGCCACTAGCTGCTGCTGCTCTACCACCTGCACAACCGGCTCATATAGCGCGGTATCCACTGGATTGACTGGCTCCTTAATAGTGACCGTCATGATCTCTGCCGGCCGGGTCACTTCCCTGACGCTCGCCAACGCCAGTAACCGACGATGCTCAACGGTCTGATACTGCGCGGGCACCGCTTCGGTACACCATTTTTGCTCATAACTTGGCGTGTCAGCGGCGGCGCCATCACAGGGTAAAAACTGTTGATGCGCCACCATCGACAAAATTTCCTGCGGTTGCGCGTCAAACTGGGCGGGTTCTGCCACAAAGTCTATATAAGACGGTTTCACGGTGATTTGTTGCTCGCGGCTGCGCATCTCGATTGCGGGAGCCGCCGGACCCAACTTGTAATCCACCACCAATTTACGGGGTTGAGTGGCAAAAATAGCAGGACTTAATACGATCTGATCAGCTGCATCTTGCACTACCACTTCAAGTGGCTCGCTACTCAATTTTGCTGGCAAATGTACTAGACGATGGCATTGGCCTGCCTCGGTGGGCGCTGCAAGTAACCCAGCTTCTGATTTGTCCTTTGGCATCGGCGCGAGCGGCATGGCTTGCTCTTGCTCAATTTCAATTGTAGCTAACAGCTCAGCACGCTTTTTAAGCAAAGCTTGACGCTTATCCAACACCTGCTCGCGAGCCTGAATTTCACCCAGCAACAGTCTCAACTCTTCGCTTTGTTCCTCCACCGGTACCGAGGCACAGCCGGCCATCACCGCCACCGACAGCAGGCAACACGTTTTCCAGCAGCTTGTTTTGAACAAATGATTCATCGCAGCCTTATTCTAGAACAGCAGCATTTTGAGACCTAGCACGGTAAGCAACAGTGCAAATCCAAGTTTAAGTTTTTCCGGGGGCCAGCGGTGCGCCAAACGCGCCCCCACTGGCGCCATTACAACACCCGCCAGCATTACCGCCACCGCGGCGGGCCAATAAACATAGCCCGTGGTCCATGCTGGCAAATCGCTGACCGACCAGCCGCTCACTACGTAGCCGATTGCGCCAGCTACCGCGATAGGCAAGCCACAAGCAGCCGCCGTAGCAACCGCCCGCTGCATCACCACGTTACACCACGTCATATAAGGTACCGACAAAGTGGCCCCACCAATGCCCGCCATCGCGGAGATGGTGCCAATGACAGCACCCGCGGCGCTCATCCCCAACGAACTCGGTAAGCCACGCCCTGGTTTCGGCTTGCCCGCGGTGAGTAAGCGCACAGCCACCAACAACTCGCCAATACCAAACGCTACTTTCATGGTCGCACTCGGCACCGCGCTAGCGAGCTGCGCACCGATTAAGGCCCCAATAACGAGGCTAGGCGCCAAGCGTGAAAAAATATTCCAATCAACCGCGCCGCGCCGATGATGCGCCAAGGTCGAGGACATGCCGTTGACCACAATCGTGCAAAGCGACGTGCCCAACGCCAACGGCATATGAATTGCTGGGTCAAACTGCTGCACAGCAAACAAGGCCACCAACACCGGCACCAACACAAGCCCGCCGCCAACGCCAAACAAGCCCGACAAAAACCCAGTAAGCACTCCAGTGGCTAAACAAATAAGCGCGACTTCTAGCACCAAGATTCCTTTTTATGTCTGAGTAACTGGGCTTGCAGACCATTGAATTAGCTTAATTTAGTCCAATTCGGACTTGACCAATGCGGCTGCGCTACGCACCATTATTTGATGCTGTTTCGTCATTATGCCTCGCCCCTCGAACCGTCGCGACTTTCTAGTCGTATTAGGCGGCTGAATGCCTCATTGCTGGTCACCGCCAGCTTGTTGTTGCCATTCGCGGGACAAGCCAATACCCCGCCCCTTACCGAGGCGAACACAGCCCAGACACTCACCTATGAGAGCGCTGAAACTGCTACAGATAACACCGACCCGGTAAAAATTTTTGGCGAATGGCGACAGCGCCTCAGCCAAGGCGAACATCATGTTTGGAAAGATTATTTAGCGCCACTGCAAGGTCAGCCCCTGTTTGCGTATTTGCAGTATTTGCAACTCACCGCTGAGTTAAGCGATTTTTCCGCCGACGATTTGCTGCAATACGGCAGTTACGACCGCAGCGTCGCTTTTATGGAAGTCTGGCCGGACATGCATGTCACCGACAACCTCAACCGCCAATTGATTCGACGACTCGGCAAAGAACAACAGTGGCAGCGTTTATTGAATCTTGCGATCGACTCGCCGCCGACAGACATTCGCTGCTTGCAGCTACGCGCCGAATACCAGCTGGCAAAACGCGCCAAATCCGCCATTTTTGCGGATGCAAAAAAGATTTGGTTACGTGGTGCTTCGCAACCCAATCGCTGTGATCCACTGTTCGCTCTGCTAAAGGAACAGGGCCAGCTGAATTCACGCGACATCCAACAGCGCGCGCGCAATGCCATTATTAGCGGCAACATTAGCCTAGCCAAATGGCTTAACAAGCAACTTCCAAAACAAGAACAAGCCAGCTTAAAAACTTGGTTTCAGCTACGCGACGACCCCAAACGCTTAAAACATCTACTTACCCAAATCAAAACGCAGGATCGCATCGAGCTCTCACGCCATGCAATGCATTGGTTAGCAGGTCGCCACCCGGATGAAGCGGAAGCGCTATGGGGCAGGTTTATTAGCTATGCCAACCCCAGCGAGCCCAAAAAAGCCGCCCTATGGCGCCGGCTCGCACTAAAGGCCGCCCGCGACAATCACCCCAAGGCCGTGCGCTGGTTGCAGCAGACCCAGCTGGCCGACTCCGACAGTTACGGCTGGGGTTGGTATATGAGGGCGCTGATTAATCAACAAGCATGGCCCGCCTTAGCGGCGATGGCCGATCGGCAACTGGATGTCGATAGCAGCACCCGTCGCGGCATTCAATATTGGTCGGCCATGGCCCTGAATGAACTCGGTCTACAAATGGACGCGAATCGACAATTGCGCCAACTCGCGACTGAACGCCACTGGTACGGCATGCTTGCCGCCGATCAATTACAACTAGCCTACCCTGCACCAGATCCACTGCCTGCCAGCGACCCGGTCAATCGCAGCTTATTGCTGAGCCATATCAACGCCCGCCGCGCCCGAGACCTGCATAAAGCAGGACTAGAATGGCTAGCGCGCGGCGAATGGTCGCAGCTCATGAAAACCATTCCCGCATCGCTACATCAAGAAGCCGCTTTATTTGCGCGCGATATCGACTGGCCCAGCATGGCCTCACGCACCCAAGCGGTGTATACCCCATTACATGTAAGCGAAACGTTATTTCCGTTTGCTTGGGCGCCGTTAGTGGAAGCCGCCGCCGAAGAACATCAGATTTTGCCCTCACATATTTGGAGCCAAATGCGCTCTGAAAGCCTATTCATGCCCGACGCCGGTTCTGGCGCCGGCGCAATTGGCCTAATGCAACTCATGCCCGCTACGGCCAAAAGCATGGGCAAAGAAATGAAACTAAGAAACTGGCGCCGCCTGCCGTTGCGCCAGCCTGCAACCAACATCCACCTCGGCAGCAAGTACATTGCCAAAATGCTGGAACGCTTCGACAACCAACTGATCTTGGCGACAGCCGCTTATAACGCGGGGCCACATCGCGTCGATCGCTGGCTGCAAGAGCGTGAATACCAAGACCCGACGCTATGGGCAGAAATGATCCCCTTCACCGAAACCCGTGGTTATGTACAACGTACGCTTTATCATTTCGCCATGTACCAACGCCGCATCGACAATAAAGCCGTTAGGCTAAGCCGCTTGCTGGACATAGAAATGCCTTTTGCCGTCGCACACCGCGAGTAACTGCAGACCCAGCCATTCATGCAAACTTATCTAGTAGGCGGTGCTGTCCGCGATCGATTACTCAAACTGCCCTATCACGAGCAAGACTGGGTTGTGGTAAATAGCGATCCAGCGCAAATGGAAAAAGCCGGATTCAAACCGGTTGGCAAAGATTTCCCAGTATTTCTGCACCCCGAAAGCAAAGAAGAATACGCGCTCGCGCGAACCGAACGAAAAACCGGCCCGGGCTACAAAGGCTTCCAATTCCATACCGGCCCCGACGTCAGTTTGGAAGACGATTTAGAGCGGCGTGATTTAACCATCAACGCCATCGCACAAGACCCGCAAGGCAACCTGATAGACCCTTATCACGGCCAGCGCGATCTGGAAACAAGAGTCCTGCGGCATGTTTCCCCCGCCTTTGCTGAAGACCCTGTGCGCATACTGCGCGTGGCACGTTTTGCGGCCAAACTCGCGCCACTGGGATTTCGAGTCGCACCAGAAACCCTAGCCTTAATGCAGCAAATGGTAGCTGCGGGTGAAGCTGACCATTTAGTGCCGGAACGTGTCTGGCAAGAAACTTTTAAGGCGCTGCAAACCGATGCCCCGCAACGTTTTATCGAGGTGCTACGCAACTGTGGTGCGCTCGCTAAAGTGCTACCTGAAGTTGATGCACTCTTTGGCACCCCACAAAAACCCCAGTGGCACCCTGAGATCGATTGTGGCCGCCACCTATTGATGGCCATGGAAGTCAGCGCGCAGCTCACCAATGACCCCAAAACGCGTTTTGCAGTACTGGTACACGACCTAGGCAAAGGCGCGACACCTGACGACATTCTGCCGTCTCACTACGGCCACGAAGAACGTGGCGTGCCACTGGTTGAACAACTTTGCCAACGCATTCGCACACCGAAAGACTACCAACGCTTAGGGGTCAAAGTGTCGCGCTGGCATCTCCATAGCCACCGCCTGTTTGAACTAAAAACCACCACAGTATTGAAATTGCTCGAAGGGCTAGACGCCTTCCGCACCCCAGAAGACGCCATTGCCTTTAGCTTTGCCTGCGAAGCCGACGCGCGCGGCCGCGAAGGTTTTATGGATACGGACTACCCTCAAGCGCGAACATTACGCGAGCTGATGCAGGTCATTAGCCCCTTGCGCTTAAGCGACCAAGAACGCGAAGGATTGGTTGGCAAAGCGATTGCCGAGGCCCTCAGGCAGAAACGCCTGCGCGCAATCGACGCTTTTTTCGAGCCGCTCCGGTCAACCCGCAAATAAGCCTGACTAACTAAAAACCAGCAACAACAAGCCGCCCAGCGCCAAGCGGTACAACACAAACGGCAACATGCCGACCCGCTCGAGTAACTTTAAGAAATAATGGATACAAAGCCAGGCGCTGACAGCGGACAACACCGCGCCCGCCAATAAATAGAATCCACTGTCGGGCCTGCCCATCTCGACCCACTCAACGCCTTTTAACCCACCCGCCATCACAATAACCGGAATCGACAGCAAAAATGAAAACCGCGCAGCGGCGACCGGCGTCAAACCCAACAGCATGGCTGCCGTAATAGTAATGCCCGAACGCGAGGTGCCTGGCAGCAACGCCAAACATTGAGCCAGACCAATCACCAAAGCGACGGCAACCACTATCTGATATTCACTTTTATTGGCCTTACCTACCTTGGCGGCGTACCAAAGCAGCAAACCAAAACCGATGGTCGCCCAAGCGATCAAAAGCGGTGAACGCAAACCCGCTTCAAAATTATTCGCCAGTAAACCGGCGGGAATCATCGGCAAGGTAGCCAACACCACATTCCAAGCCAAGCGGGAATCTTTACAATGTTCGCCAGAAAAACTGCGAACACAGGCCAGCGATATATTGCCAAGTTCCTTGCGGAAATAAACCACAACCGCCGCCAATGTGCCGACATGCACTGCCACGTCAAAGGCTAGGCCTTGATCTTGCCAACCAAACAACAGCGGCGCCAAAATTAAATGTGCTGAACTCGATACTGGCAAAAACTCGGTGATTCCTTGCACCAAAGCCAGTACGATTATTTGAATCCAATCCATTGAGAGCCTTTGTTATATGCAGTCCGTTGCTATTGTCACCGGCGCAGCACACCGAATTGGACGCTGCGTGGCCACAACTTTACACGCTAAAGGTTACAACGTGGTTGCACATTTCAATCAATCCGCCAACGCGGCGCAGGCACTGGTACAGCAGCTAAACCAACTACGCCCGCATTCCGCGATCGCGCTATCCGCCGACCTCGGCAAGCAAGCGCAGTGCGAACAACTTGCAACAGCAGCGATTGATCACTGGGGGCGACTCGATTTATTGGTCAACAACGCCAGCAGCTATTTACCAACGCCGCTGGCAACCTTATGCGACAGCGAAGCCAATGGCCTGCTGGAGAGTAACGTGAAAGGGCCGGCCTACATGGCCCAATACTGTGCGGCCGCCCTCACTGAGAGCAGCGGTGCAATCGTCAACATCACCGACAGCAATGTGCTGCGCCAACCCATTGCAGACCACCCCATCTACACTGCCGCCAAGGCCGGCTTGCACGGATTAACACTGGCGTTAGCACGCGATTTAGCGCCCAAGGTCCGCGTCAATGGTATCGCCCCAGGCGCAATCCTATGGGCAGCATCAGAAGACGACCCAGACCAACAAGCAAGCATTGTTGCGCGGACTGCGCTGGGAAAAATTGGCCAGCCACAAGACATCGCCAACGCCGTATTATTTATGGCACAGGCTAACTATGTGACTGGCTACGTGATGAAAGTGGATGGCGGTCTCAATATCGGTTAGACCGCGGCGCTAACACAGGGAGTCTGCGCTGGCCTTACTGCTGATGATAGCGCTTAATTTTCACGCCCGCTTCAGGTGGCCCCGCAATGGCATCGGGCTTAATCAACTCAACGGTAACCGCGTCTACCTTATGCAAGGCCAAGATAGCTTCAGCAATTTGCTCAGCGCCGGTTTCGATTAAACGAAACTCACCATTCACGAGAATCTCCGTGGCGATTTTTACCGCTTGGTCATAATCCACAGTAAGGCGCGGGTCGTCTTCTGCCGCCGCTCGTCGGGTATCCAACTCTAACTCTAACGACACACGCAGTTTCTGCGGCTCATGACGCTCGTAATGGTAAATCCCAATAATGGCGTCTAGCTCAATACCGCGTACAAATAATAAATCGCTACTCATAACTGTCTTTTGCTTGGGGTTCCTAGCGCTAGTTTTTCGGACTAAATTGCGCTGAGTTCGGTCAGCGGCCAACGCGGCCGACCGCTAATAGTTAAATCATCTTGCTCACCTGCCAACAAACGTTGGCAGCCAGCAAACGCAATCATCGCACCATTGTCGGTACAAAGTTCATGCCGTGGGAAAAATACCTTACCGTCCATCGCCGCAGCGAGCTCATGTAACTGAGCGCGCAACTGCTTATTAGCGCCTACACCACCGGCCACCACCAGTTGGTTAATACCCAAACGCTGCATTTGGTAACGACATTTAATGACCAAGGTATCCACCGCGGCATCCTCAAAGGCCCTTGCCACATCCGCCTTATCTTGCTCGGTTACCTGATCAAGCTTTTTCACCGCCTGTAACACCTGAGTTTTGAGACCAGAAAAACTAAAGTCCTGCGGCATTTCACCGTGGTCGAGCTTGGTCATCGGGCGCTTGAAATAAAAACGCTCGGGATCACCCTGCTCGGCCAGTGCAGCCAAAGCCGGCCCGCCCGGATAAGGCAAACCCAGCAACTTGGCGGTTTTGTCGAAGGCCTCACCCACCGCATCATCCACTGACTCGCTGATTAACTCATACTCGCCCAAAGCCGCCACCTTTACCAACAAGGTGTGGCCACCCGAAACCAACAAGGCTAAAAACGGATAAGTGGGTTGCTCCGCCTCCATTAGCGGCGCCAGCAAGTGGCCTTCCATATGGTGCACGCCCACGAACGGCTTATTCCAAGCCATGGCCAGTGACCGCGAATACGCCATACCGGCCAACAGCGCACCCAACAAACCTGGCCCTGAGGTACAGGCAATGCCATCCACTGCGCCCCAAGCTAAGTCAGCCTCTGCAAACACTTCTTTAGTGAGCGGTGCCAGCTTGCGCACATGATCACGCGAAGCTAACTCGGGCACTACGCCGCCATATTCCGCATGCAAAGCAATCTGGCTATAGACACTATGCGCTAGCAAACCTCGCTCGCTGCAATAAAGCGCCACACCAGTTTCGTCACAAGACGATTCAAATCCAAGACATATCATGGCGCGCATTATCGTTACTTGCGCTCGGGATGCAAAATCCGTACAGTGCGCGCCTCTCTGTATCTAGCCAGCCACGGCTGCGGATGCAAGAAACTTATTCCATACGGCGCGGCCCTGGCAGTTCGCCCCGTTGTAAAAAGGTGGTGATACGCCATGCCAGAAGTACGAGTACGAGAAAACGAGCCGTTTGACGTTGCTTTGCGCCGCTTTAAGCGCGGTTGCGAGAAAGCCGGCATCCTAACTGAACTTCGCCGTCGCGAGTTCTACGAGAAGCCAACTCAAGAACGCAAACGCAAGAAAGCTGCGCAAACTAAGCGCGCCCAGAAGAAACTGACGCGTGATGCTGCACGCCGGGTTCGCCTTTACTAGGCTGATCTAGCAACAAGCTTGCAAAACGGCGCTTTGGGGCAACCCTCAGCGCCGTTTTTTTTGCTGCTCTGGGGCGCCACGATTGCGCCATCATTTCACCCACTCCCAATTCATCACCACCGTCGTATAATCGCTGTCCCAGCAAAAAACTGTATTAGGTAGCCACACTACAATGTCGATTAAAGACCAAATCAAAGACGATATGAAAGCCGCCATGAAGGCCGGCGAAAAAGCCAAACTGGCAGTGATCCGCATGGTCAGCGCCGCCATCAAGCAAATTGAAGTGGATGAGCGCAAGGAACTTAACGATGCCGAAACCTTGGCTGTGATCGACAAAATGGTGAAACAACGTCGCGAGTCGATTAAACAATTCCGCGAGGGTGGCCGTGAAGACCTGGCCGCTAACGAAGAAGCCGAAATTGAGGTACTCCAAATTTGGCTACCCGAGCCACTTAGCGAAGCCGAAATTGCCGAGCTCATTGCTGCCGCTATTGCACAAACTGGCGCCGAAGGCATGAAAGACATGGGCAAGGTCATGGGCGTGCTGAAGCCGCAACTACAAGGCCGAGCCGATATGGGCGCGGTGAGCGGCAAAATCAAAGCCCAGCTCGGCTAACCGCGCTTTCACGCCAAGCAAGACATTATGGGCTTAATCCCACAACACTTTATCGACGACCTCGTGGCTCGTACCGATATTGTTGAGCTGATTAATGCCCGTGTACCGCTAAAAAAAGCCGGTAAAAACTACCAGGCCTGCTGCCCTTTCCATAACGAAAAAAGTCCTTCTTTTACCGTGAGTCCACAAAAGCAGTTTTATCACTGCTTTGGCTGTGGCGCCAACGGCACCGCGTTGGGGTTTTTAATGGAGCACGACCGACTTGAGTTTGTTGACGCGGTAGAAGAACTGGCCCGTCAACACGGGCTAGAAGTGCCGCGAGAAGGCGGCCACAACCCACAAAAAAGTACGCAACTGCGCTCCCTGCATGAACTCATGAGCCAAGCCTCGCAGTTCTACCAACAACAACTGCGCCAACATCAGCCGGCAGTCGATTACTTAAAACAACGTGGCATTGATGGCAGCACCGCCAAAGCCTTTGGACTAGGTTATGCACCCAACGGTTGGGACAACCTGATTAAGGCGCTGGCCAAAGACAACAAATCGCAACAGCAGTTAATTACCACTGGCATGCTGATCGAAAAAGAAGGTCAGCAGCAAGGCCGCAACGCCTACGATCGTTTTCGCGATCGCATCATGTTCCCGATTCGCGATTCGCGCGGCCGCGTAATTGCCTTTGGTGGCAGGGTGATGGGTGACGAAAAACCTAAATACCTCAACTCGCCCGAAACACCCCTATTCCATAAAGGCAAAGAGCTATACGGCCTGTATGAGGCGCGCCAAAGCCTACGCGACATTCCGCGCCTACTGGTGGTGGAAGGTTATATGGATGTGATTGCATTAGCGCAATTCGGCATTCCCTATGCCGTAGCCACACTCGGCACAGCCCTAACCGAAGATCATACTGGCCCCCTGTTCCGCCAAACCGCCGAAGTTGTATTCTGTTTTGATGGCGACGCAGCAGGCCGCCGCGCCGCACAAAAAGCGTTGGAAGTGTGCTTGCCCGCCATGAAGGATGGCCGCCAAGTTAAGTTTTTATTTTTGCCCGACGGCGAAGACCCCGACACCATGGTGCGCAGCCACGGCAAAGACAGCTTTGAACAAGCGGTGATGAATGCACAACCGCTGTCTGAGTTTTTACTGCAAACACTCTGCGAAGGCATCCAGCTCAACAGCATTGATGGCCGTGCCCGTTTAGTTGAAGTCGCCCGGCCGTGGTTAGGCCAAATCCCGGTCGGTACTTTCCGCAATTTGCTGGCCGACGCCATTGCCGCGCACGCTAAAACCAATCGCCAAGAAGTACTGCGTAACGCTGCCACGCCTTCCGCCGTACCCCAACGTCCGGCCAAGCCGCTTACCTCGCCGGATCGCTTAACGCTTACCCAACGCGCTATTGCAACCTTGCTACACAATCCGGCCGCCGCTGCCGGCGTTAGCTTTCCAGAAGCGTTAGCCCTAAGCGAAGACCCAGGGCACTTAGTATTGGCCACCCTGCACGCGCGTGCGGCATTAAAGAAACCTACCACTGCACAACTTATTGAAAGCACCCGCGACAACCCATCTCATCACCGCCGCCTGTCACAGCTGCTCGCACAAACACAAGAACTGCACGGCACTCCAGCCGAATATGCTGCCGCACTGAACGCAATTGCTATACAGCTAGACAAACAACTTAGCCAACAAGCCTCACAGAAACTTTCCGGCGCCAAGCCCAGTCAAATGAGTGATGAACAAAAGGCTCAGCTACGCGAACAATTGGCCAAACAGGCAGCGCAAAAAACACCGCCCCAAGCCGCTTCCTAGACTATCGAAAACTTTATTTTTGGCATTCGCTTGAAAAACGGCATTCCCGCTTCTATATATAAATCAACCAATTACCAGCGCGCAGCAAAAACACCGTCATCAGTGATATAATCCGCCGCTTTTCCGCGCGCCGGAAGAATGGGGTTTTGCGCTCTCGCAAAGCCCAAACGAATAAATTAATTACTAGCATTTAGAATCTTATGAGCGACGACCAGCGTTCCAAGTTGACCCAGCTTATTGCCCGCGGCAAAGAGCAAGGCTACCTCACCTATGCAGAAATCAATGATTACCTGCCCGACGATATTGTTGATCCTGAACAGATCGACGACATTGTGGGTATGTTCTCGGATTTGGGCATCGACGTTCATGAAGAAGCGCCAGACGAATCTGACCTAACCTTCAATCGCAGCGAGTCAGATGACGACGACACAGCCACCGAAGAAGCCGTTGCCGCGCTAGCCGCCGCAACCGACAACGACCAAGGCCGTACCACTGACCCTGTGCGTATGTACATGCGCGAAATGGGTACCGTGGAACTACTGACCCGTGAAGGCGAAATCGCCATTGCTAAGCGGATTGAAGAAGGCTTATACGAAGCACTGTCAGTATTGGGCGCATATCCGCGTGCGGTAGCACTATTGCTTGAGAACTGGGAAATTTACCGCGAAGACGGCGGCAAACTGGAAGACGTTGTAGTCGACTTAGTAGACCCAGACAACCGTGACGACGATGAAATCCCTGAGAACGGCCAAATCGCTGCCGAGCAAGAAGCCGCCGCAGAAGACGTACCACTCGAGCCCGAAGATGTTCATGCACAAATGGAAGTGCTCGAGAAGGCTTACAAGAAGTCTCTACGTGCGCTAAAAACGCACGGCCACCAAAGCAGCCAGTACGAAAAAGCAACCAGCGAGATGCAGCATGCGTTCTTGCACTTCAAGCTGTCGCCACAAATCATTGACGAGCTAGGCTCAGAACTGCGCGAAACCATGGACACTATTCGTGCCCAAGAAAAGCAGTTCCGCACCATTTGTGTATACGAATGCGGCATGCCACAAAAAGATTTCGTCACCACCTACCCTGGCCACGAAACGGATCCTGAATGGATTGAGAAAGTGATTCGCGCCAAGCGCAAGCACTCTTCTAAGATCAACGTGCGCAAAGACGAGTTGTTACGCGTTCAACGCCACTTGACCGACCTAGAAACCGACGCCGGCCTACCGATCGACGAGATCCGCAACACCCACAAGCGCATGTCAGTTGGCGAAGCCAAGGCTCGCCGCGCCAAGCGCGAAATGGTTGAAGCCAACCTTCGTTTGGTAATTTCGATTGCGAAAAAATACACCAACCGCGGTCTGCAATTCCTTGATCTGATTCAGGAAGGCAACATCGGCCTAATGAAAGCGGTAGACAAGTTTGAATACCGTCGTGGTTATAAGTTCTCTACTTACGCCACTTGGTGGATTCGCCAGGCAATCACCCGCTCGATTGCCGACCAAGCTCGCACCATTCGTATTCCGGTGCATATGATTGAGACCATCAACAAGCTCAACCGTATTAGCCGCCAAATGCTGCAGGAAATGGGCCGCGAAGCCACGCCAGAAGAACTGGCTGAGCGCATGGAAATGCCAGAAGACAAGGTTCGAAAGGTACTGAAAATTGCCAAAGAACCCATCTCAATGGAAACCCCTATCGGCGACGACGAAGACTCGCATCTAGGCGACTTCATCGAAGACCAAAACGCCGAGGCGCCATTAGAGTGCACCGTGCAAGAAGGTCTACGCGAGTCGATGCACAGCATGCTGGCATCACTCACCCCACGCGAAGCCAAGGTACTGCGCATGCGCTTCGGTATCGACATGAACACTGACCACACCCTAGAGGAGGTGGGCAAACAGTTCGACGTAACCCGCGAGCGGATTCGTCAGATCGAAGCCAAAGCACTGCGTAAGCTACGCCACCCAAGCCGTAGCGAATCGCTAAAAACCTTCCTCGATAGCCAAGGCTAAACAGCCCAACTATCGACATAAAAAAGGCCGCTTATCGCGGCCTTTTTTTGCAAGCACTTTGCTAGAATTGCCACCTCTTTTGGGCCTATAGCTCAGTTGGTTAGAGCAGGGGACTCATAATCCCTTGGTCCCTGGTTCGAGTCCAGGTGGGCCCACCAACTTCACCTTAGTCAGCAACCAAATGTGCGCGGGAGCATAAGTTGAGACATAATCTCAGTTTATGATCCCGCGGGCGCATAAGTTAAGACAATCTGACCCAAGCTTTCCCACAAGCAATAACGTAAACCGCGGTTCCTCACCCTGAAGAACCACGAAACTTACTAGCCAATTTTGTCGTTGATTTGCTTAATCACATCGCGACCTTGATCGTCTTCTACGGCGAACAAGAATAGACAACCATCTTGGTTTGAGCTTTCCCACTGCTCGCCCACCTGCCGTTTTTCTCTAGCATCATCAGCGGTTACTAAATGCTCGCCCTTGTACTCGACCACCAACACTCTTCCATCTTCCAACTCAGCGACAAAGTCCGGATAAAAGTACCCTGTGGAAACAGGAAGCCAAAATGAAAGCCTTTCCTGTTTCTCAATATTGCGAACCCAGTGCTTCACTTTAGGGTGTGCGTCAATCGCACGGGCACATATAAACTCTTCTGCATCTTGCCCATTGGCCTTTTTCTCCCTCAGATCATGAATCATCGGGTAATAGTGTTTCTGGAACTCGTAACTACCTTGATATACGTTACGGGCTGGGTACTGACCGGACTTGTACTGAAAAGCAAAATTAAGCGCCTTATCAACAGGCGGCGCAACCATCTCAAACAACGCCCCCTGAAAACCCTGCTTAATAGCTTCTTCCCGCAACCGAATGATTTCATCACTAATGGCACGGGCTAGAACATGCTTAGCTCGAACTAGTTGGGTCAAAGTAAAACCTTTATCTGCCATTAGATGCCGCAACATCTTGACCAAATAGCCCTGAAGTTGAGTTTGCATAACGTATGGCTTGCGAGTTTCGCGATCCAACCATCGCACCAAGTCCTGCTCGCTAACATTGCTGGCGATTTCATTAAGGCTTAGCTGCCGCGTATCAGTTGCGGTATACGTAATATTTTCATTGCGCAACCTGATTTCAAAAGCTCGAGCCTCCTCGCTAATAGAGAAGCCTTCTAGCTGCACACTTTGACTACTTAAGTCCCAATCCCCAAGCTGGGCAAGGGTTTCACGCTCGACCAACTCCAAATGTCCATCTAGTTCTAAGCATAACTGTGGCACTGACGCAAAGCTCACTCCTAAGCGCTCAGGAGCACCCGTCGCTCTGCGGGTAGCCCGATAGTCGTTGAATTGACTGCGCACCTCCGCCTGCTTTCTTGCCGGTGCAGCCTGAGTGACAAACTGCTCTGCCTGTTCCAATTCCTCACTGGTGACATCGCCTCGGATCAGCACCGTAGCACCGGCTGAGGTTTGCCGAACGTCCACCTTTGCCTTGATTTCCTCCGGCCAGTATTGAGTGTCTGGCATCGATGGCAGTTGAATGTGGCAATCAGGGGCTGGCTGAGACGTTGTTGGAACTGTGCCACCTCCTCCAGTAAGTTCTACCTCGTCTTGCGTGGGCTGCACCACCACGCCAGCAGCTTCGTACCGCTCAAAGCCCATGTTCTGAACCATGCGATCCTTCAGTGTTGAGGCAGCCTCTGCGAAGTTGGCTGCGACAATATGCGCATACGCCTTGTTCAGCGACTCCTGCTTTCGCTCTGTGGCATAGGGCATCCGTAGGACCCGGCCCAACAACTGCTCTACGTCCTTGGCAGAGTTTACCGATTGCAGGGAGGCCAGTACGTACGCGAATGGGCAGTCCCAACCTTCCTTCAACGCCTCCACCGTAATGACGAAGCGAACCGGACAAGCCGGGTCGAATAGGTCTACACCGTCCAGTTCCTTCTGGCTGCCGGTGGCAATGGCGACTCTATCCTCTGGAATGTTCAGCTCATCCAATAGATACTGCTTGACTACCTCCACCGTAGCGGTGCCGTTCTTAGGCTCGGCCTGAATCAGCATAATGGGCCGCACATAGTCGTCTTCAGCTAAGGCTTCATCCTCGAGCTTTTTACGTGTCAGGTGGGCATCATGCAGGCAGCCTTGCCAACCGGTGGGATGTTCCACCAGCACGATAGGCAGCTTGATCATATCCTCTGCTTTTAGCTCGGATGCAGCGACGTGATACAGCACGTTGTTGGTGGGAACCGGGGTTGCGGTCAGCTCAATGACGCAGCCGGGGTTCATCCGTCCCAGCGAGTTGAAAAACCGATGAGTGCGGTTGTTGTGAGCTTCATCCACAATAACCATGGGACGCTGCCGGTGCAGCCAGTTGGCCACCGAATACTTGACTCGGCCAACGTCGGATGCGGTCAGGTACGGTTGGTGCTCAAGGTCCGCTTCGGTGACTTTTTCCAGCCCCTCAGTCTCGTGTTCCGGCAGTCCATCAAAGTGTGGAGCCAACTCCTCGAAGAACGAGTACACATTGCGGGTGGCCGTGTTGGTGACGTTGAACGCCTGAATGGTGGACACGACGATGATGCAGGTTCTGCCCACGTCCTGCGGTCCGATGGTCTGCAAACTCTCCAGGTCACACACCTGCACCCGTTCGCCGTAGTGTTTAGCCAGTGCCTGCCGGTACGGGTGGCGAGAGTTGCTCAGCGCCTCCATTGTCTGGGTGCGGATAGCATCGGATGGAGTCAGCCACAAAGCCACCGGAGCGTCAGTGCCCAGCACGGTCTGCCCAGCCAAGGCCACTGCATGGGACGCCAGGAGCGTTTTACCGCCGCCTGTCGGCACCCGCAGACACACTGTTGGCACGTCCTCAAACGCTTCCTGATATGCCTCTGAGCGACCTTGTGTGGCCAGCGTTGCAGCGAAGGCGTCAGCCGGGCCTTTGCTCTGGCACTGTTGCAGGTACTCGCGCAGGGTGGCGAGCGCGTCATCTTGGTACTTTTTGAGTTTCAGCATGGCCTCAGCGCACCTTGATGTCGTAGGGGATTTGCTGGAAGGTCACGCCCTCGGCGGCCAAGCTGGCATCGCCCAGCCGGGTGGTTTCACCGTAAATGATCTTCGGGCCATCGTGGGGGTGAAGCTCCTTCAGCATTTGGAGCACAGGTCGCGTCAGCACGTTGCCGCCATTAGGTCTCTTGTCACCCAGAATGCCGTTGTAAAGCAGGTAATACGCTTTGCCATCGTGGACACCCAGCAACGGCTTGTCGAAGGTGTCAGCCGCCGGGGTAGCGGTCTCGAAGTGCCAAATGAACGACGCCAGAGTATTGAATCGGACCCCCGGGTTGATTCGGCCATCAGCATCAAAGGCGGTTTCTCCCAAAGTGCAGAAGCGGAAACCGCCACCTCCTTGCCAGCTGACTGCTTTGCTGATGCCACCTTGCTCGTTTTCAATAACACTATTTAGCCTCGGGATGATATGAGTATGTGCCTGTTCCCCTAGCTCAATCCCAATGTGTCGCCGTCTCATTTTGTGCGCTACCGCACTGGTCGTCCCAGAACCCAAAAAGCTATCTAAAACGAGGTCATCAACGTCAGTTGCAATCGTTAATACTGTTTGAATCAAACGCTCAGGTTTGGGTGTGGAAAACACACCCTCACCGAACAACTGAAGCATTTCTCGAGCAGCCTCTTGAGTGTGGCCTGCAAGGGAATGCTTCCAAAGAGACATGGGCATCATTCCTTGATTGATTTCTGAAAGGAAATTCTTAAGCGCAGGTACCGAATTTGTTCCGCTTTTACCCCACCAAATTCGACCTTCTTTTTCGTTTCTTTCGTGGACTTCCTTGGACATCGCCCAAACTCTAGTCCTCTTTGGGTAAATCTCTTTACCAGTATTTGGTTGAACTATGGGGTAATAGAGATTGGGACGCTCATCAGCTGTATATCGGCAGGTGTAGTCCATTGATTTCCATGGGCCACGGGTATCGTCGTCGGGGTTTTTGTACCTTCCAGTTTGGTCCTCCGTAAAAGGCAGCAGATTTCTGCGAAAGGCTGTACTTTTTCTGTAGACCAAGAGGTGGTCATGGACGTACCCAAAATCTTTTGTGTCAGGCGGGGGTGAATATCGTTTCTCCCATGCAACATCACAAAGGAAATTCTTTCTCCCAAACACCTCGTCGAGCATCACTTTTAGATAATGCGCTTCGTTGTCGTCAATCGTGATCCAAATGCTGCCATCGTCGCTCAAAAGCTCGCGTAGAAGGAGAAGTCTGGGGTACATCATGCTCAACCACTGGCTATGCTCCAGCTTGTCGTCGTAATGCTCGAACGCGCTCTGAGTGTTGTACGGCGGGTCAATGAAAATGCACTTGATCCGTCCAGCATAGACCGGCATCAACGCTTTGAGGGCCAGCAGATTGTCACCCTGGATCAGCAGGTTGTCCGAATGCAGTCCGCTCGTGTTTCCATAGGCAGCTTCCTGCTGGAGCAGGTGAACTGGGATATTACGGGTGGTTTCTTTGGCTTGATTCTTGTTGACCCAATCGACAAATGGCATTTAGTTCTCTCCTTCGACCTCATTGTGCCCGATCGGATGCCTACGACCAACAAGATTCGTAAGACGCACTTCTAGAATTTCTGATCAACGCTTCCTCTACGCCTTTCGCACACGCATGGGGACAAATGCCGACACCTACGACGTGCCCTTAAAGCCGACATCATCCAAACTCATCGGGCGTGATTGTGATTATCGAACCGATAGCAAAAGAAAAACAGCACCAGAAACGCAATCAGAACAATGCCCAACGAATAAACGATGGAACCAAACACTAGACTAGGAACGAGCGCCGAGAAAACAATACACGTTGCATATGAAATCCCAACAGCCATGTGGATAAGGTTTGCAGTGATGTTCAACATCATCCTAACCTCATCGCTCGCATCTGCTGAATAGTTCAATATTTTCTTTGTCTTCCGGTAGACGTACGCATATATCGCCGAGTAAATGACGAAATTCGCGCAAGCAAAGACGACGTATGTAGAGGCATCTTTTAGTGTAACCAGGGCAATGGCCGCGACGGCATATGAAAATATCAAAACCAGCCCAAGCACCAAATAAAAAACCAGTCCTGCAAGCCCCGATCTCCGCGCATGATCTACAGCTTCGTCTACTTGCTGTTCTTCAACAGGTATAAAACCACTTTGGGTCCAGCCTCGCAAAACTCCTGTCAAATATTTGGCTAGAAACGCATCATCCTTATTCTTGACCTGTTGCAAGCTTATACATCTCCATGAAAGCCTTTGTTTCACTATCCAAGGACATCGCCCTAGAAGGGTCCAATTCCTTACTTACATTTCTCAACGCCTGAAGAGCCGCCCGCACAATATTCTCGTCAAGGAATTGATACGCGGAACTTTTCTTACCAAAAACAACGTACGAAATATCGACACCAGCTTGCGCGACAGCATCCAAGTAATCCCAAGTAGGAGAAGAAGCACTACGCTCGTACATAGATTGCGTTGGCGTTTTCACTCCACCAATTCGCCCTAGCTCTGCTTGAGTTAGACCTAGGCGCACTCTTTCTTGACGAAGTCGTTCGGCTTTTGGACTGACATTTCTTACCGCTTGCATCCTGGCCACCATTGCAATAACCTTGTAATAATACGCATTATTATATAATTACATAATATAACATCATATTACATATATATCTATTATATTAAATACATAAACCATGATTAGCACACCTAACGAAGTCAAAGCTCGGTTTGAAGCCCAGGGGACATCTGTCGCGCAATGGGCCAGAGACCACGGCTACAAAAAGCATCTGGTCTACAACGTGCTAAATGGACTATCAAAATACAAGCGCGGCGAGTCTCATCAGATTGCCGTGGCATTAGGCATCAAACAAGACCCATCAGAGAAAAACGACATGAACTAAAAAGACAAAGCCCCGTGCTCTGGCGAGAGCACGGGGCTTTTTTATTTCGCAACAATCAGAGATAGCTACGACATGAACACATCCTAGCTTAACCCTTTTCTTGGGGCTGTCAATGCTCCAAGCGGTCGGCCTGTGCCTCTCTGATTTTTAACTAAAGAAAGAGGAGAGGAAAATGGTTCCACACTTCAACCCAGCCCATTCAGCTAGCGATGACCGTGAGGCATTCGATATTGACACCTATTTAAGCAATATTTGCATCAACAAAAATGGTGAAGCATATCTTCGCCAAGCTTTTGAGGAGGACACTTCACGACAAGTTGGCCAAAGCGGCTACCTATCAACCTATATTCAGTTTCAAAGCCACAAGATGTGGCGCAGCGTGCCGGTTGAAAGTCGCGAGGGAGAGCTAGCCGCCGCGCTTAGACTGGAAGCCGATGACGATGTTTACTGGTATTCCTCACAACCATCGGGGGTGTCGATTCAGATCACCATGAAAAATGGTGTGTCTCGCTCACAAACGGTCACGGCCGATTTGATCTCATATGGAAAAACCGGAGTTGAAGTGTTGGAGATTAAGCCTCGATCCAAGCTCGACAAGCTGGTGCGTGAACGCCCGCATGATTGGAAGCGCAATCACAAAGGCTACCGCTATGTCCCGCTTGAGAAAGCCTACAAAAAACTAGGTATTAAATACCGCATTGTGGTTAGTGAAGATATGAGCAAGATTGAAACGCTTAATATCAAACTCTTGCTTCAAGCAATCAAATCAGATCTAGAACTACCGGAAAGCTTAGTTGCTGCTGCACAAAAGGTGTTGGCACAAACTAATTACACCTCATTGGAGGTGTTTCGTCAGCGACTTTCCCTAACGAACCTAGACCCCCTACTTTTATTAATCGGCCAAGGCTACGTATTAGGCGCATTGGATAAACAACGCCTAGTCGATGCGGATTCATTTTTAGTTACCGATGGACCAGTAGGGCTAAAAACGATTAGCTCGGTTATTGAAAACCGTAAATTCCCCAACCCAATGGACTCGCCGCTGCGCTTACGAGGATGCCGAAAAGCTCTTCTGCAGGCACTGGATCGTTTAGGCGTGATCGCAACTGGCCACCCTAAAAGCTCTGCTCATCGGTTAAAAAAACAACTACAGGAAGGCATAGAAAACGGCCTCAGTGACCTAGAATCAATGCTGCCCAAACACCATTTAAAGGGAAACCACAAACCAAAACGGGTAAAGATCGTTCTCGATACACTGTCTAGCTATCTCGCTGATAAAAAATCATCGGCCTATTTCGATGAATATGCTGCGCTAGCGGAAGATACCCACCCTCATGAACCCCCGGTCGACCCAACAACGTTTCGGGACTACCAAAATCAGCAAGACCCAGTCGTACTGGCTCGTGACCACGGGGGAAATCGCTCTGCTAATTTAGCCCGAAGCGCCAGCGATGCTAAAGAACGCAGTCTAAAAGCGAGCCGTGCTTTTGAAATTGCCGTATGCGATCACTATCTCGTTGACCTTTTTGCCGTGCTCGCCGATGTTGATGGCGTAAAGGTGACAAAGCAAGCATGGCTTAGCGTTTTAAAGGACCTACACTCAGGCGCCGTCCTCGCGGTATGGCTAGATACACGCGATCCATCTCGTATTTCCGTTGCTTGTCTAGTACGCCAGTGCATCCGAATTCATAACCGCCTGCCTGAAACCGTTCGTACAGATCGCGGCCCAGAGTTCCGATCTGTTTATATGGCGGCCTTGGCTGCTCACTACGGGTTTAATCATGAGCTCAAGCCCGCTGGCTACCCACAGAGCGGGGGGCAAATTGAGACGTATTTCGAGACGGTACGTAAGCAGTTTTTGTCACCCCTGCCTGGCAACGTCGTGGACATGAAATCTGCTCGCAGCACATCAGGCAGCCACTCCCCTCGCAAGAAAGCGGAGTTACCACTAGGCGTACTAGTGGAGGCCTGCCTCAAGTACATCGACTGGTTTAATCGCTCCACAGTGAATGATTCTGGCTCTGCTCCAGAGTTCGCGCTCAACGAAAGCCTGCGAAAAATCACATGCAGCGGCATTCAGGCCGAATACGACGGGGATGCCGTTCTAGTTACAGCGGTTGACGTTAACGATTTCAAGCTTGACCGCCAACGCGGGCTTCACATCAATGGTCAGCACTACTGGAACCCTGCGTTCAAAGACACCCGCATCAAAAAGACCCACCTAGAAGTTCGCATTGAGCCCGAAAGCCCAGATCGTGTTTACGCAGAAATCAATGGCGAATGGGTGCCTTGCTACTGCTCTAACCCAGACAACCATGCGGGGATCAGCCAAAGCGAACGTACAACTAAAGCTATCTTGGTCGCCAACTATTCAGCGATCAAGAAACAAGTTGCAAGAGTGGCCGGCGTTAAAAAGCACCGCGATATATTTGCAAAAATCGTTGGCGGTAATTTCGAGACCGAGCCAGCACCAGCAGAGGTGTTCGCCGAACCCGTTGACCCTTTTTCTCAGGTTGACCTATCCGCTTTGCCATCTATCGTCACCACCACTTGGAGTGCTGAATAATGAAATCTGTTACCGAAACTATTGAAGCTTTAAATGCGGCTTGCCTTGGTCATTACCTTTTCAATGAATTTATAGACAACACCCGTTGCGCGCTTAACGCTGCCAACGGTAGTGAAGTCGTTTGGCTAACTGGTCCATCACGCGTTGGTAAAACCAAAGGCACCGAAGAGGTTCGCCTTGAACTGGAAAAGCGCAACCCACTAGTAGGCACCCGTGTAACGATGCGTATAGCTGCGCGAAATGCCTCAACAAGCGGCGGGTTTTCCACCAAATCATTTACACAGCAAATGCTGGCAGCCATTGACCACCCATTCTATGGCAAGCCAACACAGGATGACCCGTCTGGAATCAAACTCGCAAACCGCATCCACCGCGCAAGCGAGGCCGAGCTGCAACTGGCCCTACAGCTAGCACTTGTTGACCTAGAAATTAAATATCTCTTTATCGACGAAGCGCAGCACTTAATGCACCTACCAGGTGGGTTAGGAAAAGTATCTGCAGTATTGGATTCACTCAAGGGCCTGGCCGAGGAAGCGGGAATCACCTTGCTATTTAGTGGCGCCTACCCCTTGCTTCCATTGCTATCAAGCAACCCACACTTGGCTGGGCGAAGTGAATTAGTGCACTTCCCTAGGTATCAGTTGGGACGAGAATGTGACTTGGATCATTTTGCAGCCTTGGTCCAAGCCGTAGACGAAACCATCGGAAAAAAGGTATTCATCCCCCATTTGCGACTCGTGTTTGAAGAGTCCCTGGGGTGCGCAGGCTTACTGCTTCGCTTAGTCCGCACCACTTTGGCCCGAGCAGAGCGAAAGCCTAGCGGGCTAGTAACCAGAGAGCTAATTCAGCAATGCTCGCGCCAACAGGCGGAACGCCATTCAATCTTAACGGAAATCGTCGAGGGGGAACGCTTATTGAACCATGGGGAACTGCCAATACCTAAAAAGACCTGTCGCCAGAAAGGCAAGGGGGAAGCCAACGTTAAGGCCTTCCAAACCAAGACGAGGTCACACCCAAAACAAGGCCGTGTGTAAATGCTGAAGCTGAACCCAATAACCCCGATCGGGCTCAGCACTAAGGATGTGGAGTCATTCACATCCTTGGTTGTTCGAGCCTCAGCGAGACATATGGTTTCTACCTCAACACTGCTACGTTTCTGCTTCGAAAGCGCCGCACTAGATACGGAATGTTCGCCGTCTTACGGCGGCATCCGCAATGCGGATTTAGTCAGACCCAACCCAACTAATGAGGCGCTTCTAGAGGCATTCTCTGTGTGCAGCAATGTTCACGAAGAAGATCTAGGCAAAATGACATTCTTTGGCTTAGGCCGCTCGGTTCATCGTTGCTCTAAAACCTTTGCAAAGAATATTCGCTGGTGCCCCGCGTGCTTTGCCGAATGGGACAAAGAACAAAACACTCCATATCTCAAACTTTCTTGGAGCCTGTTAGGCCACTCTCATTGCGAAACCCATAAAACACATCTTATCGAGGCATGCCCGCATTGCGGTAGAGAACAAAATTCGACAAAGGCTAACAATCACCTTTCACTTTGTAATCATTGCAAAAAACCACTCTATAACGAACAAACACTAATAGCTGAAAGCCAACCACCTTATAGCAGCGACTTGCTTTCATTGGTTTATGCCACTGCTTCATTACCTGTGAATGATTTTCCTGAAGGCGGTGCGGCAAAGTCATTGAACGAAATCTATGACGCCCATTGGCACAGCGACCTCGAACGAGAACTTTGGGATCGCATTCCCCGTGACGAATGTCTGACTTACCTAGAAAGCAAACCAATTACGTTACTCATAGCGCGCCGCTTAGCGACACAGCTTGATATCCCCCTCGCAGACATTATCTTGGGACATGGTCTACATACCACACGCTCCATTACCCACAACTGGCCGAACGACTCCGAGCTGCTATTCAAGGCCCAGCGACGAACATTAAGCTCACTCGAATTAATCAGATTTGAAACATCCCTAAAACGACAGTTAAAGGCCAGCCATGCAGGCGACGAAACTCCTTCGTTAGCTGCAATATCTAAAACTTTAGGTTGCTCCACAGGTGGGCTGGAATATCACTTCCCGAATTTATGCGACCAATTGATCGCATTGCGCACAGAACAACAAGCAGCAAAGCGTATTGAACAATTTAAGTTGGCCCACCACCAAGCGTTTAAAGTTATTGCCGAAAACCCAAACATGGGGCGCAAAAAGCTTGTTAGAAAGCTTCGGCAACAGCATCGCTTGCCGGTACACATCCTCAGAAAGGCGATACAAATAGAACGCGCTACAACTAACTAATGAACGTTAGTGGCAATTGACGTATCATCGCCCGCGTTTGGGCCTGTAGCTCAGTTGGTTAGAGCAGGGGACTCATCAAAATGGTGCGCTTGTGGTGAAAGCCACAAGATGAACGGGATGAATTCAGGGAACCCGTAGTGGCAGCTAGCCACCGGCAATCCTGAGCCAAGCTAGCGGTACACCGCTAGAAGGTGCAGAGACTACCTGAGGGCTGTCAGCCAAGTACTACACTTCGCGGCAAGCGCCCTTAATAACAGGCTAGAGCGTCCCGCGCCCTACCATTCGCAACGAATGCGGGCGGTGAGATAGTCCACGCAAGTTAGAAACAACTTGATACCGTGAATCCCTTGGTCGTAGGTTCAAGTCCTACCAGGCCTACCAAACATTATCTTGTAGCGAAAAGCAGACGATTGTTGGCGACTTAGTCAAACGAGTCAACTTCACTTAGCAAGCACAACCATCAACACCCACATAGAACCATAACAAGCATACAATCAAAGCACGAATGGATAGAGCGCCAAAGCCAAAAGTCTGTTAATTTTTTAACCCGTACTCAATAATTTGAGTTATAAGATGAAACTCGGCATAAAAATAAAACACTGGCCATGGTTGAAAACAAATATATAGAAGCCTTCAAAGCGTGGACCTTAAACCACCTAGCTCCAATATTAATTTTATTAGGAATAATTTGCCTTGGTAGCAGCTTTTTCTTTGAAGATAGCTCACCTTGGGGAAAAGCCTTCCTAACCGTCGGCAACACAATTTTGCTTAGTGGTATTTTTTCTACACTAGTCAAATCCAGCATATTCACCAAGATTTTTAAAGAAAATATTTTTGACGTTGTTTATGGGGATGATTTTTTAGCCCAACGAGGTGATTTATCTGAAGTCTGGGCAAGAGCATCCGCCGCCCTAACCAAGAAAAAATTCCCTGAATTAGCAACCGATGTTCATGACGCGATTTTCAAAATTTACCTTCCCAAAGACCGAGACTATTACATCAAGGACTACCTACATACTGAAACAGTCGATTGGGAAAATGAAAATGACTTGATAATAAAGTCCACCACCTGCGTGGAATACAAAATCATCCCTGCAAGTCCCCAAGTTGAAATCCCACTGGAATTCTCAACTAGAACGCCACACAGCGACGCAAAAACAAGCGAAAATTTGGTTAAATTTACAATCAATGGGACCGATTACAAAGAAAATTATAGCCCCCTAGAAAATGACGCTGAATTAACCGGCTGGTTTCAACACTACAAAATAGATTTACAAGGGAGCTCTGAGTATAAATTAGTCCGTGAAATTACAAGAACTTTTTCATTAACTGATGATCCATATTTAAAACAACAGTCAAAGAATTTCGTGGAGAAGCCAAATATCATCATCAAATGTATACCCAAGAATCTTCGCGTTAATTTCGAGTCGTTAGGTACTACTTCGGACTTTGAAAGAGTAGGCAACGCTAGGCCACATGATTCTAGACGTAACGATTTCCAAATGAGGCTAAATGGAATTATGTTCCCGAGGCACGGATACATGTTGATTTACAGCAAAACTTAGAGGAAAATTCGTGCCCATCGTGAAAAGCGCCACCTTTTGTGCTAATTTAATCTCTGTAAAGGGGAGTAATATAATGGTTATTGGACATACTCACACAATCTAAAGAAAAATTCGTTCCCTAAAAAGCCCGCTACGCGGGCTTTTTTTCCTAAAGCATTGCAAGAATATCCCAGCCTATCCCCTAACGCCCCACCGCTTTTCATTACAGCTTCTAGCTCCAATCTTGCTACGGAGCCAAAACCAGACTGATGACTCCCTGGATCACAGGGCTATTTAAATCCGAATGACTTCGAAAGAATGGTGCAGCAAACTAAGCTTCTCACTTTTTAGGTGATAACCGAATTTGAGAGAGATTAGTGCAACGGATTTGAAGCCACCCAAAGGAGCCTGAACTCCTGTCTTCCACCCTCCGAAAGCTCACCCCAAGTTATTGTTTTTATTTGCATCTGGATTAGATACCGGCGTTTCCACACCATTGACGTTTCGAACGTGATATTGAGAGTAGCCCCCGTTTTTTATTTGTTTTACAAACTGGACTCTAGTCATGTCCTCACCCGTATAGTTATCACGAAACCTTTGATTACGGCCCGACTTTAACTCTGAAATCACAGAAACCCTTTTTCTAGCCATCATCACAACCCTCATTTGATCCAAGTACTACGCCAAGAATAACATAAACAGCTTGATAAACTAAATTTTTAATGGCAAAATTCCGTTTTACTAAATTTAATAATACTCTCGCGTAATGACAGAAACCTTGAAAGCTCGCTTAGTTCGCTATATCACCTCAAATGTCGATAGGAGCCTATTTCTTTCTATGGATGAAGCTATACGCGCAGCCTATGCAAAAGCCAACGCTAGGGCCCGCGACGACTTCAAAAACACCAACCCTGCTCGCCCGCGAGCCCAGCTGAGACGCTATTTGATAGATGATGCTCTCGCAGGGGCTTTAGCCGAAGGAAACCCGTCTGTTCTACAAACCATTCCCAAAGGTGAACAATACGTAGTTGTATGCTCTGGCAATGTTACGATAAGCCACATAGAACTACATGAAAACGTATGGGCGCGGCCGGCCAAGCACAGAAGCTTTCTTGCACAAAAAAACGCGATATTAGAGCCGACAACCTTCGATCTATTTGAAGCCATTCCGCCTAAGCTTGATGACGCCCTGCATGTTGTAACCGTTGTGCTACATCCAAGCCCACAAGCTCCAAACCAATCCGAACCGAGTCAGATATTGATTTCAGTGCCTCATACAGATTGGTCCGGCTATCACTTAGAAGTTCCCATCCAAGAACTCCTAAAGGAGTATGAGGTAGAACCTGATTCTAATCTCATTGATGACGCTTGGCCGACATTGAGAGACGACCTACAAAAACAAGAACATGTGTCCGAGCAAAAGTTAGGGTAGAACAATGAGAACTGGAGTCAACGGATTCCAACCTGCAAGGTTAATCCAAGTTAGAGAGTCGTTAGGTATAACAAGAGTCTCTTTGGCGACCCTTGTTGGTGTTTCGCCAGCAACCATCTCAAATTGGGAAAAAGGGAGCCAGGCCCCGGAGGAAGATAAACTTCGCGCATTGGGCGAAGCTGTAAAGTTTCCTAAGAATTGGTTTTTGCAGCAGCCACGAGACCATGGCTCAAAGCCATATTTTTTCAGATCACTTGCATCATCAACAAAAACAGCAAGGGAGATGGCAAAAGTTCGAGTTAATTGGGTTGCTGAAATGGCAAATATTTTGGGGCAATGGGTAAATTGGCCTGAGGTTAATGTACCCTCCTTACCAGAAAAGGTCTTCCTCACCATCACAGATGGTGAAATTGAAACATTGGCTACTGAGTGTAGAAAAACTTGGAAGCTAGGTATGGGGCCAATTTCTGATGTTGTTCTTACGTTAGAAAATGCTGGAATAATATTTGCGCGCGACGAAATTGGTTACTTAAAAATGGACGGGGTCTCTCATTGGAGCCAGCTCGACGGTAGGCCTTATGTTTTTGTGGCCGCAGATAAAGCAAACGGAATTCGAAACAGATTCGATGCTGCCCATGAGTTAGGTCACTTGGTACTTCATAGAGATGTGGATGAGTTAACTTTCAAACAACACCATAAAGAAATCGAGCGGCAAGCAGATCTATTTGCAGGATGTTTTTTATTACCCGCCGAGTCATTCTCCACAGAAGTTAGCTGGCCAACGCTTGAAGCATTATTGTCATTGAAACCTCGCTGGAAAACTTCTGTGGCGGCAATGATTATGAGATGCCACCAACTTGACATAATTGATGATGATCAGAAATTAAGGTTATTTAAAGGTCGATCTGCAAGGGGATGGACAAAAGGCGAGCCTTATGACGACCAATTTCCCTTTGAAGAACCTAGGCTTTTAAATAGAGCAGTCAGGATGCTGGTTGATCAAAATATTCTCAATCGAACTGAGCTCTCTCACAAGCTTGGTCTATCCGAATATTTAGTAGAATCGTTATGCGGATTACCAAATGGATTCTTCTCACCACAGTCAGCCGAAAATAATTTGGTGGAACTAAAAACACAACTGAAAGCAAAGTCCAGTCAACCTAAAAAGGGGGACGGAGGAAATGTTCTCGATTTCCCGAGAAACTTATAAAAAGCCTCAACCTACTTCTTTATAAGCACGGTGACAGATAAGTCTGGTGTTCATCTAACCTGAGAATTAAGTTATTACAGATTTTTCGGGAATTTAAACACCTACCTATATGGAATAGTTATTAGGAGAGGATAATTGCCTTAATTTATTCTCCTTTTCGGTCGCACTTTGATACGCCACTAGATCATCTAGACTCTTTCAACAGTCTGCAAATTCTCACTTTATGCTCTGATTCTGTCTCGGTTTATGCTCCCGCGCACACAAACCGCACCAAGCCAACTTGGCGCCGCACTCGGCTTGCCTACTGAGCGGCGACGAATCGATGACGCTGCCAACACGCTCCGCTTATCCATCTATGACCGTAAGCTCTAACTTGAGCAACCCATCTAGCTGGCTAAAGACGAACCCTATTATTGATAGTATCAATATATTGTCTTTGTTTTATTAATTTCATTATTTTCGACATGCTCCTATATTGAGGCCTACCTTTTAACAGCGGAGTCCTCAAATGAGCACCAGCAATGCAACACAGGGCGGCTGCCCGTTCAGCCACACCACGCAACAAGCCAACCAATCTTGGTGGCCCGAAACACTTAACCTAGATCTTCTCCACCAGCACGACAGCAAGACAGACCCCATGGGTCAGGACTTTGACTACGCCGAAGCCGTAAGAAGCTTGGATGTAGCCGCACTAAAATCTGACCTAAAAACCTTAATGACCGACAGCCAAGACTGGTGGCCAGCCGACTGGGGGCACTATGGCGGGCTCATGATCCGCATGGCTTGGCATGCCGCCGGCACCTATCGCATTGCCGATGGCCGAGGTGGCGCGAATACCGGCAACCAGCGCTTTGCGCCCCTAAACTCCTGGCCCGACAATGCCAATCTAGATAAGGCACGCCGCCTACTTTGGCCAATCAAACAGAAATACGGCAACCAAATTAGCTGGGCCGACCTGATTATCTTGGCTGGCAATATGGCTTATGAATCGATGGGTTTGACCCTGTTCGGCTTCGGGTTTGGACGTGAAGATATTTGGCAGCCCGAGAAAGATAGCTACTGGGGCCCAGAACATAACTGGTTAGCCAGCGAGCGTCACTCAAATGCAGATCGCGACAGCCTGGAAAACCCATTGGCTGCAGTACAAATGGGCCTAATTTACGTAAACCCAGAGGGTGTAAACGGCGAGCCTGACCCACTCAAAACCGCACAAGACGTCCGTCTAACTTTTGCACGCATGGGGATGGATGACGAAGAGACCGTGGCCCTAACCGCGGGCGGCCACACCGTTGGCAAAGCGCACGGCAATGGCGACCCAAGCCAACTCGGGCCCGAACCAGAAGGCGCCGAGATCAACGATCAAGGACTTGGCTGGCTCAACAAAACTGGCCGCGGCATCGGCAACCAAACTGTTACCAGCGGCCTCGAAGGTGCATGGACAACCCATCCAACCCAGTGGGATAACGGCTACTTTGACTTATTACTGGGGTACCAATGGGAGCTGAAAAAGAGCCCCGCTGGGGCTTGGCAATGGGAGCCTATCGATATCAAGCCCGAACATCAGACCGTTGATGCAGAGGACCCAAACTTGCGCCATAACCCCATCATGACCGATGCTGATATGGCCTTAATAACCGACCCGCAATACCGCAAAATAGCCGAACGCTTTCATCAAGATCCACAATACTTCTCAGACACCTTTGCCCGCGCCTGGTTTAAATTAACGCACCGCGACATGGGTCCCAAAACTCGGTATTTAGGGCCAGACGTACCCGCCGAAGACTTGTTATGGCAAGATCCCATCCCTGTAGGGCCTAGCGATTACGACGTCACCGCGCTGAAGGCAGCCATTCAAACCAAACTCGCCAACAACGAACTACAACCAGCCGATCTCATTTGCACCGCCTGGGATAGTGCCCGCACTTTCCGTCAGTCTGATTTCCGCGGCGGCGCTAATGGTGCGCGTATTCGACTCGCGCCGCAAAAAGACTGGTTAGGCAACGAGCCAGACCGGTTGCAACGGGTATTACCGCTACTAGAAGCCTTGGCCGCCGAGCAGGGGGCCAGCTTGGCAGACACCATCGTTCTTGCTGGCAACCTCGCTGTTGAACAGGCTGCCGCTGCAGCCGGCATCGTACTTGACGTCCCTTTCCAGCAGGGTCGCGGCGACGCCAGCGAAGCGATGACAGATCCCGTTTCATTCGCAGTGCTTGAACCAGTACACGATGGCTATCGCAACTGGTTAAAAACCGATTACGGCGTGCCCGCTGAACAACTGCTACTCGACCGCAGCCAACTCATGGGGCTGACCGCTGTCGAAATGACGGTATTAATCGGAGGTATGCGGGTGCTGGGCACGAATCATAACGGCAGTAGCCATGGCGTATTCACCGATCGAGTTGGCACCCTATCCAACGACTTCTTCATTAATTTGACTGATATGCGATACCGATGGGAAGCCAACGACGATGGCAGCTTCAGTCTTAAAGAACGGAACACACAGACGGTACGCTGGACTGCAACGCGTGTAGACCTCGTGTTTGGTTCCAACTCTATATTGCGCGCCTACGCCGAGCTCTACGCCCAACACGACAACCAAACCAAGTTTGTACATGACTTCGTTAAGGCGTGGGCCAAAGTTATGCAGGCAGACCTACCCCAGGCCTAATCCAAACTAAACACGAGCCTGTAAGGCCCACAAAAAAAGGCCGGCTTAGCATTGCTAAGCCGGCCTTTATTTTTTCTAGCAGCGACGATTTACGCTGGCAGCATTTGCGCTACTAACGCTTCACAACCTTTACGGTTGAGATAACGCGGCACTGCGTAGGTGAAGCGCGCTTCTTGCAAAGCCGCTTTAGCAATCTGCGGAATATCATCCGCTTTCAGCGCATCCAAACGCGTCGGAATGCCAAACTTCTCATTCATCTCACGAATACGAGCAACAAAAGCTTTAGCGCGTTCTTCATCGCTGCCACTACCGATATCACAGGCACGAGCTAGGTCGGCCAAACGGCCAGCACATTTAGGCAGGGAGTAGTCCAACACATAAGGCATCACGATCGCATTCGCGAGGCCATGCGGCGTGTGATACAGCGCGCCAAAGTTGTGGGCGATCGCGTGTACATAACCCACACCCGCCTGAGTAAAGGCTCTGCCCGCTTTACTTGAGGCCGAGGTCATAGCCTGACGCGCTTCAACATTTGCGCCGTCTTCAACCGCAGTGGCCAAGTTAGCCATAATCATTTGAGTCGCTTCGATCGCCAGCGCATCGGTTTTACTGTTAGCCGCACGAGAAATATAAGCCTCAACCGCATGAGTCAATGCATCCATACCGGTAGCCGAGGTAATCGGTGCTGGTAGGCCAGTCATCAGGGTGCCGTCTAACGCACAAGCCGTCGGCATTAGATTCAAGTCCATTACTGGCAGTTTGCGCTGTGCTTCAGGGTCTGACACCACCGCCGCAATAGTCACCTCTGAACCGGTACCTGCGGTAGTCGGCACCGCATACAGTGGGGCCATGCCACGGAATACGCGAAATAGGCCGGCCATTTTGCGGATGGGCTTATTGTTTTTAGCGCGCGCACCAATGATTTTAGCCGCATCGATCGATGAACCACCGCCAATCGCCAATAGGCCATCGCAGCCTTCCGCTTTGTAGATATCAAAACCGGCTTCGATTTGGTCAACGGTTGGATCGGGTTTCACACCATCGTAAATTACGCCAGCAACACCCTGCGCTTCTAGCTCGGTTTTAATCGGATCAACCAGCCCTAGCTGTACCAACATGGAGTCGGTCACAATTAAAACTTTTTTATGTTTCTGTTCCGCAATGTGCTTGCAGAGGTCTTTCGCAGAGCCTGCTCCGTCGAACGTGGTTGGCCACTTATAGGGCAACACCATGACTACATACTTGAAAATAGTCATATAAACACGGAGTAAAAAAACTTCGATGGCGAATAGCATTATCTTTTCCTCAACTCTTCCTAAAGCAAAACCTAGCTAGCTTTGCCAATAAATTTGCTAGCGCACTATACCGCGCAGCTAGCGCAAAAACATTAACCAGCCACAAAAACCTACTATTAGGTAGATTGTGATGATTTCGAATTGCCAGATTCCACCCGATCCAGCTCAATATTTAGCGCCACGCCAGATAGGTAAATTTCTCGCAACGAGAACAATAAAGACAGCAACATCAGCACCAAGGCGATGCCAAAACAAAGCTGCGCCAACCATTGCTGGCCCCAAAACAAACCAAACAAGCTCGCGGTACAAAACAACAAACTCATCACGCCTAATGCTTGGCTATGGCGCAGCAAGGCCACGCGTAAACGTAAATTGTCAATCTGCTGTTTTAAGCGGCGGTCATTGTCATCTTGATATTGCGAGGCCAAGTGGCGCACCAAGTTAGCTAACGTTAGAAAACGGTTGGTGTAAGCCAACATCAATAAAGAAATAGCAGGGAACAGCAGCCCCGGCGTGCCATAAGTGAGATCCGCCATTACGACTTACCCTTGTGAGAACGCGCAGGGCTCGAACGCCACACCGCGTGTTGATTCCAAAAGTCGACCGCGCGCTGATAGGCCTCACGGTCAATACTGACGCCCGAACCACCCTCTTCTACTCCCAAGGCGTTACGCATCATAGTGATAGGCTGGATTGGGGTTTCCTCCGGCTCGAGGGTGCCCAAGCAACCCACCACGCCCCAATCGGCATCAACCGGATCTTGTTCTTTCTGCATCTGCTCGCGGCTGTACAAAATCACCAGCAAATAGCGAGCAACGGGTGGCTCAATTCCCTCTAACCAGCGGGTTAATACGGGCAGCTCTTTCGGCATCCTCGATTCATAAGCGGAGCGCAACTGGGCTCTATTTTCGTCTGTAATCGGCACCGCCATGAGGCGAGTATCCGTCCAATTTTTATACACCGCCAATTTACAAAATGGCGCATATCCATCCAACAAGGCTTCAGGCTCATGTTGATTAACGTAAGCCTCAAAGTCCGCTGCGCTAACACCCTGAATTTTTTCCAACCGACCATCGGTCGGAAATAAGCGTTTTCGGGCAAATTGGGTCAGTGCAATATTTAGCATCAAGTCTCTCTACGCTCGGCAATACTGAATACAATAGCTGGGCTATGTCGCGCCCAACTACACCACTATTTTACGCACTCCTCCTGCCTTGCGTGCTGGCAACTGCAGGGTTGTGGTGCAGCCTCAGCTGGGCCGCGATTCAAGTCGAGGTGCAAGGCCTTCCCAAACCTCTCGAAAAAAATGTGCGCGCTAATCTTAACTGGCAAAACATTAACCCTGAGTCGTTGTCGTCTGCCTATCTACAACAACGTTTAGTCGCATCAGAGCAACAGGTGGCCGAGGCCTTGCAACCGTTTGGCTACTATCAGGCCAAAATCAGCAGTGAATTACTCTCCGACCAGCCGAAACGCGGCGACTGGCTCGCGCGCTATCAGATTGATTTGGGGCCACCCACGGTGGTCAATGCGCTCAATATTCACTTAACCGAGCCAGCTACTAACAGCCCGGCCTTAGCCGATCTCGCCAATCAATTTCCACTCCAGCCCGGCCAGCGCTTAGTCCATAGCCAGTACGAGCAAGGAAAAACCACCCTCAGTAGCCGCCTAAATCAACTCGGCTATTTGGATGCTGAACTTACCCAAGCTGAAGTTGCCGTCAGTCGACAGCACAACCACGCTGACATCACGTTACGCTGGAACACCGGGCCGGCCTATCGTTTTGGTGAGTTGGCCATCAACGCGCCAGAAATCGAACCCAGCCTCCTCCGGCGCTGGGCCGAGTTTTCTACCGGTGACGCCTTCGACTACGCCAAATTACTAAGCTTCCAGCGTAAGTTAGACAACAGTGGTTTCTTTGCATTTAGCCAAATCGAAATTAATCGCGTAGCCGACACGGCAACTGCCGACATCGTGGTTAACACAGCGCCAGCAGCCAAACGCCTTTATAAAGCCAGCTTTGGCTATGGCACGGATACCGGCGCGCGAGCCCAGCTAGGTTTTGAACAACGCTGGCTAAATCGCTACGGCCATAGTTTGTTGGCCGACCTGCGACTAGCCGAGCGTGAACAAAGCTATAGCATGGCCTATCGAATTCCGGCTTTACGTGGGCGCGCCGATAGTTACACCATCAGTTGGCAACAACGCGATCAACAACTACCCGAATATGACAGCCGCAGCAGCCGCTTTAGCGTGACCGAGCTATCGCATACCCGCCAATGGCAAATTCAACACAGCGCGAATGTAGAACTTGATGACTTTGTTATCGGCAGTACCCGTACCAACGACACCCTTTGGTATTTAGAAACCCACTGGAGCCGCTTTTCCAGCAACCGCCCCGTATTCCCCAACCAAGCTCAGTCGCTCACACTGAATGCCCGCCTCGGCAGCGGCTTTGATCAGGCACAGCAATACCTGGCGCGCCTGCAGCTGCAATATCTAAAGGTGTTACCCGCGCCTTGGGATGGGCGCGTGCTACTGCGTGCTACTGCAGGCGCGCTAACGGTGGATAATTTCGATCAACTTGCTCCACAACACCGCTTCTATGCGGGTGGCGACCGTAGCGTCAGAGGCTACCGTTACCAATCTCTGTCTCCCACCAACAGCAGTGGCGACAAAATAGGCGGGCATTACTTGGCCGAGCTCTCACTAGAAACCGATTACCGTTTCGCCAGCAACTGGGCCGTGGCCGGGTTTATTGATGCAGGCCAAGCCTTTAGCAGCGGTCAACGCAGCGACAATTCCGACATCGCGGTTGGCACTGGTCTTGGCATACGCTTTATTACCACTCTGCTACTCGTACGATTGGATGTGGCCAACGCCATTTCAGAGTCAGACCAGCCTTGGCGCCTGCATTTATCGCTAGGTACGGATTTCTAATGCCGCAGCCAACCTCAATGCTTACACTCAGCTTACGCCCGCTAGTTTGGGTCGGCTCGATCTTGCTGCAGTGCCTATTAACGTTATTGCTGGCGGCATGCCTGCTGCTCGGCACGGACAGAGGCACGCAACTGCTGTTGGATAGCGCTGCCCAACTGATTGATTTGGAATACCAAGAGCTTAACGGCAACGTATTCCAACAGCTCTCATTAGCTGGCCTAACGATGCAAACCCAAAATCTCGATTTACAGATCGAACAACTCGAATGGGAACTACAACTCGCGGACTTATGGCTACCCGCTAGCGAACGCAAACTCACCATTAATCGGCTCGTGATGCAGGGTGTCAGCCTCCATATTGCCGCTACCGAGTCGGCAGCCGCAGACTCAACACCCGCTACCGAACTGCCCGAACTCAGCGAGCTCTCGCTGCCATTCGGTTTCGCCCTCAATCAATTACAGATATCACGACTGCAAATCAACCAAGACCAACAAGCTTGGCAATTGCAGCAATTGGATGGCCATATGGCTATCAATACCAGAGGCGCTAGCCAACTCGCCATCAAAATAGAGAACGGTCCTTTTGCCAGCCACGCCGACTTGCAGCTACGCAGCCATTGGTCCGCCGCCCTAGCAGAAGCCACCTTACAAATACGGCAAGCCAGCGCGAAAGTCCAAGCACAGGACATTGGCGCAACCGGGCAATTGCAACTGAGCTGGGACGGCCAACAACTACACTTTGCTGCGGAACAATTTCGGCTTCGCTACGGCGACGCCAGTGCCAACATCAACGGCGCATTTAAACCGCAACAGCGCTTAACAATAACGGCCGACATACCCGACCTCAGCATTGCCAACACAGGCTTATCCGGCCAGGCATCATTACAGTGGGTACTACACGACGCTAGCCGCAGCGAACTTTCGGTTACGGCCCCAGCGTTGAGTTGGCTTGGACAGCCCTTACTAACAGAACTCTCACTACAAAGTGATGGCACTCTGGCTCAGCAAGAGCTAACCGCCTCTGCCAAATTCAATGCCCTGGGTACAAGCGCGGTTGCACTGCGCAGCCAGTTTGGCTGGCGCGACTCGCTACCGCAGTTACAGCAAGCCATCACGCTGCCGCCGCAACAGCTATTGGCAGCCGAGCCGCTGCATTTTGCGAGCCAACTCGAATTGCCCAACGCTGACATTGCCAGCACCGGCATGCAAACCCGCGACAACCAAATCACTATTAACCTAAGCCCGGCAGACAAACTGGTGATTAACGGCAAGAGCCGCAGCGGCGAAGGCGAACTCAACCTACTAGGTGAACTCACCTTGCTGAACGATGGCAATCTCAACGTTGCAGCCGAGCTAGTGGGCAAGCAGTACCAGCTTGCCAACACGGCAGAACTTAAACTCAGCGCTAGCCCGGCACTCAACACCACATTGGCGAGCGACCTGTTAACGGTTCGCGGCGAGATCGTTATCGACAGTGGCAGTATTCAATTGGTTGCCCCAGCCCCCAGCGCAATCCAGCCTTCGGCAGATGTCTATATCGTGGAAGACAGCAACGCCGCCAATTCCCAGGCAGGGCTGCGACGCGATATTGCTATTCGTTTAACGCTTGCCAGCCCGATACAGCTAGAGGGCCAAGGGTTTAAAGGCACCGCCAGCGGCCAACTCAATATCGTTGAGCAGACTGGCCAACTGCCACGTGCCAGCGGCGAGCTGGTATTGGCAGGCCAATACCAAGCCTATGGCCAAGACCTCACCATTCGTCGTGGTAAATTGATTTACGTCGACAGTCCCTTAGATAACCCCGGAGTTGATTTAGAAGCGATTCGCACGGTACAGGATCAAGTAGCCGGTGTGCGGGTCAGCGGCTTGGCGTCGCAATCCAATATCCAGATCTTCGCGGAACCGGCACTATCGGAAACCGAGGCGCTGGCTTACCTGGTGCTCGGCCGCGGGCTCGACGACAGTAACGAAGCCGATGCCAACCGCTTACGCAGCTTAGCCCTATCACTTGGCCTAGCTGGCAGCGGCAAGCTGTTGAAAAAGTATAAAGACAAGTTGGGAGTCGACGAGCTCAGCCTCCAAACCGGCGATGAAACTCAGGACACCAACCTACTCATTGGGCGTCAACTATCCGACAAGCTCTATATCTCAACCCAAATCGGTCTGTTCGAACCGCTAGCTAAGTTGTATTTGCGTTACAGCCTAAGTCGCCGCTGTTACCTGCTGTCAGAAACGGGCCTGCAACAAGCGGTCGATTTAGTCTGTACCTTCGAGCAACAGTAAGCCCAAAGACTCAGGCGAGCTTACTCGCAAGTCGCTGCAAACCTTTACCAATTACCAACGACAGCACCGCATTAAGGGGTTTACCCAGTAGTTTCGGCACGGTGTCGAATTGGATCACCCAAGTCACAGATGAACCACCGTCTGTGTCCGCGAATTCCAAGCGGCCTTGATGATTCACGATAGGCCCACCAAAACGGCTAATGACGTAATCAATGCTTTTATTGGACTCAATCGCCGTGACGGTTTCCTGAGTGGCAATGGGCCCAGGCCCCATACGACGCACCGAGCCGACGCCGTTCGGCGAATCGGCCCCATCTTTAATGCGTTTTACCGGCGCACCAAACACTTCGCTTAAACGGTTGTGGTCGGATAAAACCGAAAACACCGTCTCCGCAGGAGCCTTGAAATTCTGCTTCACAGTAATAACTTGTTGAGCCATGGTTTTGTTTTTCCTCAATAATCGCCCTAACTAGGCGGGCTTAGACCCGTTACGGGTCAGCATGAATGGAACAGCCTAACAAAAGCTGACGGCTGACTAGAAGGCATAACGCACATCAAAGGCGAAGGTGTCACGATCACTTTCTAGATTGCGATCGCCAGCACCGGTGTACCAGTTATAAATAAAATTCAGCGTCCAGTCGCCACGCGTAAATTCACTGCCCCAAACAAAGCGTTTGCGGCCTTCGACAAAATTCCCTGCCGGATTAGGCGAGTTACCATTCACATCAACATAAAGGCCGAATAGCTGGTTTAGGTTGGCGCCAAAGATCAGATTGTTGTATTTCAAGAACGACAACACACGAAAGCCCCATGAACTTGCGGTTGCAAAGGTGGAACCCGGCTCAGAAGCCGACGGCTGCCGCAACACGCCCGGTACGCAACCGGTTGCCAGAATGGGATCATTCTGATTGGCAATGCCTTGGAATCCGCTAATCACCGTATCCAGCAAGGTAGCCTGACCATCGATACCGATGATGTTGGTCAATACATTCGTTACCTCGGTACAAGGTACTCCCCCGTTACCGGTGGCTGCTGAGTCCAACTCTTCGCGCCCCGGTCCGTACCAGTTGTCATCACCTGGCGCGGCAAATTGCAGCTCGTTTAGGCTCGGCATATTGAGCACTTGTGTTGAGCCAAAATCACCAACCAAAGTCCACTGGTCAGCACCAAAGGGGTTCAAACTGGTGGCGTAGAGCACGGTGGTAGAAATATTGGCCACCTGCAATCGCTCATACCCACTGATGATTTCGCTGGCCTGAATCTTTGAAGTACCCACACGGGTAATGCCATTGCGGTTACTTTCATAAATCCCTAACGGGCCACGATGATTATTGAGCGCCCAATACGCATCGTAGTTACTCATGCCGCTAGCTCGCAGTGCGTCGTACTCGTCCTGATCGGCCGGATCTAGCTGCGAGGCATAACGATAGGCTTCAATATAAGACGGCCCGGTGGCATCGCGCGATTGGTTGAGCGCCGGTGCCAATGCACCTAAGAACAGATCAATGGTACTAATCTGAACCGGCAAGTTAGGCCGATAAGCCACTTCGCCAGAAACCGACAAGTCACCGAAGGTGGTGTTAAATGACATCCCATACATTTGAATATCTTCGGGATATTCCAAAAACAGGGCGAGCGAATCTGGCCGTTTAAGTGCACCTAGAAAATCCGCATCATCTTCTTCTAGTGCCCCGTCAGGATGAGCGCCGACGGCAAACGCGAAGCTAAATAAGCCATGCAAGCCGTGCTCTTCGGCATCGTCATTAATATCGGTAGCGATAGCACTCGCAATGGGCAAGCGAGAATGGGTATTGGTGTAATAGAAACCGAATTCCGTATCGTTTAACCACTCTGCGTAATAAGCAAACTTAAGGCCCCACTGCCCATCACTGCCTGGTGTACGGTCACGGGCGCGACAGAAGGTTCGCCCCGCTTCACGCTCGCCATCGCGTTGCGCTTGGTAGTAGCCGAACTCAGCTAAACGCTCACCCACCAAGGAACGCGGGTTATCCGGATTATCAAATGGGTCTTTATCGATTTGGCGCTGATATACCCCAAGATCATCGCCCAGATTAGTGCCATCATTAATACAGCCGCGGCCAATCGCGAGGGCGTGCTCGTCGCTGCCAGCCACATACTGGTCTTGAAGGTTACCGGGGTCTTCTGGATCGCGACCTTGGGTAATCATGGCGTAGCTATTGTCGCTACCGGCCACGTCACTGGTAGCGTAAAAATCGCCAGTGGGCGTCAGCTTTACCGGCTCCCAGTCCAATTGGTAGAACACGTCCATTGCTAGGTTTTCGCTTAGATCAATACCGGCTGATAACGCACTGATAGGCACGAACAGCTCTTTTAGATCTAGGCCCGGGGTGTTAAGCCGAATTAGGCTAGGTGGGTTATTGGAGTTAATCGAATTAACCACAAAGGTTAGGCTTTCTCCCCATGAAATCACCTGCTTACCCAGCTTAAATGACAAGGTGCGGTCGCCGGGGGCGTCCAAGCTGCCATACACATAGAAGTCTTCTAACTTGGCGCTCAGCGCCAACTCATCTTCATCCGCTTTGGGTCGACGCGTAGCTACCGGCTGGTGCAGGGCATCAATATGCGATTCTTTAAAGTCCTCGGCAGTAGGATCATAGAGCGCAATAAAACGCGCAAACAGACCGAAGTCATCCCAGTAGGCATCAATATCAACGGTCGACTTTAAGGCCGCGCGAACCAAATCACCACGCTCATAGTTTAGGTTGCCGTTGTCGCCCTCTTGGCTAAAACTACCGGGTGCCTGTACGAATTCATGGTGTTCCTTCGAACCCAACACACAACCGCCGATGATATCTTCAGTACCGCCACCCGCTGGATTAGGGTCACCACCGGTTTCGTCATCAGCACACAGCACATCATCGCCGGGTTGTAAGCCCGCTTGACTTAGCTGACTACGCTTGGAAATTAAAGCACCGTCTGGGTTCTCCATGCGCCACGCTGCCCCAGCAGACAGCAACACATTAACGTTGGCTTCAACTTCACCCAACTCAAAATTTAGCGCGTGAGTCGTACTGCTTACTAACCACAAAGCGGCAAACACCGCCGCTGAAAACGCGCGCCGCAAAGCACCTTCTAACTGCCTCATTAGCCCCTTAACCTACTTCAGCTTCAAGAATTGTCGGCGCATCCTACAGTGATGCTAAGCAAACTCAATGAGTGCTTTGGCAAGATCAATGAAACATTAACCAATGACAGCAAGAGGGATTTGGTGTAATGAAAAAAGCCTTGCCTGACAACATCAGGCAAGGCTTTTTCGCGGGAAAGGTATCGGCCAGCTAAAAACTATATCTCACGTCCATACCAAAGGTGTCTCGATCGTTTAAGTCGTTGCGATCACCCGCACCGGTATACCAGTTGTAGTTAAAGTTCATGGTCCAATCACCACGAGTAAACTCACTACCCCACACAAAACGCTTGCGCCCTTCTACGAAATTGCCACCCGGCCCAGGCGAGTTACCGTTTACATCGACAAATACACCAAATAATTGATTTAAGTTCGCGCCAAAGATCAAGTTGTTGTACTTCAAGAACGACAACACTCTAAAGCCCCATGAGCTTGCAGTAGCGAAAGTGCTGCCATCCTCAGACACAGGGGTTTGTCGCAGCACACCGGGTACACAATTGGTATTGATCAAAGACTGGTTTTGATTTAGCAAACCACCAATCACACCCGTTAACGTATCGATCAAGGTTGCCCCGCTACCGAGCCCAGCTAGGTTCAACACAGCGTTATCCACCTCCTGACAAGCCGTACCACCATTGCCGACCGCATTAGCATCCAACTCATCACGGCTCACGCCATACCAATTATCATCACCGGGCGCCGCAAACTGCAGTTCATCCAATGACGGCATATTGAGTACTTGGGTAGTGCCAAAATCACCGATTAGCGTCCACTGGTCAGCACCGAATGGATTCTGACCGGTTGAATACAACATCGTGACCGATGCATTCACCACCTCTAACTCTTCATAGCCTTGAATGATCTGGCCAGCAATAATGTTTGAGGTACCAATCCGTGTCTCCCCTTCAGCATTGCTGCGATTGCTGACATATGCACCACTTGGCCCCCTGCCGTTGTTTAGCCCCCAGTAAGCGTCATAGGCACTTGCACCATTGGCAATGGCCTGCTGATACTGGTCCCTCTCTTGCGCAGTACCAACACGTTGATTTTGGCCCAACTGCGGACCATAGCGATAAGCCTCAACATAGGTAGGACCTGCTGCGTCACGCGCTTGGTTAAACGCAGGCGCCAGCGCCGCCAGGGTGAGGTCGACCGTCGCAATTTGACTGGGCAAGTTGGGGCGATAAGCCATTTCTCCCGAGACCGACAGATCCCCAAATGTGGTGTTAAATGAAACACCATACATTTGAATGTCCTCAGGGTACTCAAGAAATACAGCAGCCGTGTCTACCCGCTTTAAGGCACCCAGAATATCGGCATCATCCTCTTCTAATGAGCCGTCATTTTGAGCTCCAATATTAAATATTGGACTTAGGAGAGCATGCAAACCTTCTTGTCCCGCATCATCATTAATATCAGATGCGATAAAGCTGGCAATCGGCAACCGTGAATGGTAGTTCATAAAATAGAAACCAAACTCGGTATCATTTAACCATTCAGCATAATAAGAAAACTTCAGCCCCCATTGGCCATCCGCATCCGGCTCTTTAGAATCCGCCAAACAGATAGTGCGACCTGCAGCCTCCTCCCCTTCGCGCTCGGCCTGATAAAAGCCAAACTCCGCCAATCGATCCGGAATCTGCGAAGCAGGATTATCTGCGTCACCAAAAGCGACACGGTTTTGACGCTGGTAGATACCTACATCATCACCGAAATTAGTCCCATCATTTACACAGCCGCGCCCTAATGCAGCTACGTGATCACTATCTGGATCAGTGCTGGCAACATATTGATCTTGAATATTACCTGGGTCTTCGGGCTCCCGACCAAAGCCAAGCATGGCGTAGCCTTGGCCCGTTCCTGCCACGTCGCTAGTTGAATAATAGGCGCCTATCGGGGGCAATTGCACCGGATTCCAGTCCAATTGGTAGAAGGCCTCCAGCGCGGTGTTTTCAGTTAGATCAATTCCAGCCAAAACCGCGCTGGTTGGAATAAATAATTCTTTTAAGTCGAAACCGGGAGTGTGTAAACGTACCAAACTGGGCGCGTTAAATGAATTAATGGAGTTCACCGCAAAAGTCAGACTTTCACCCCATGAAATTTTTTGCTTACCCACATTGATACTTAGGGTTCTATCCAATACGTCGAAACTGCCATAAGCATAGAAGTCTTCGAGCTCAACGCTCAAGCCTATTTCGTCTTCAGCTGCCTGAGAACGGGCCGTTAGCGGCCGCTGATGAATCGCATCAAAATGGGTTTCTTCGTAGTCTTCTGCGGTCGGATCCCAGAATGAAATACCGCGTGCAAATAAGCCAAAATCTCCCCAAGCCAGATCAAGATCGATCGTTGCCTTGAGTGCCGTATGCACCACGTCACCCTTGTCATAATTAAGATTGCCTTGATCTCTATTTTGACTATAAGACCCAGGCGCCAACACAAATTGCCGATGCTCGCGCCCGCTGAGCACACAACCACCCAACAAGTCCTCGCTGAGCAAATCGCCAATCAACGGAATGCCGTTTTGGGCACTCGGATCACCACCGGTTTGGTCATCCGCGCATAACACTTCCTCACCAACGCCCAAGCCATGCTGAGACGGGTGGCTGCGTTTCGAAATCAGGCTGTAGTCTCTGTCTTCCGCTCGCCATGTGGCACCGGCTGACAACAACACGCCCAGCGATGCATCGACATCACCAAAAGAAAAATTCAGTGCGTTAGCACTGCCAGAGAATAAAGCGGTCAGGCCTAAGCAGGCAGCAACCAAACAGGTTTGGCTTAATTGTCTTTCTATCATATCTATTGTCTCCTGAAAGCGACGCGTGAACGCGTTCGTGTCTTTCAAGAGCGATACTAGAAAACCAATACCGATCGATCAATTCTTTTAATACCAAGCATATTAGGCCGGCCCAAAAGCTGCTAACAGACTTCATATGGAAATTAGTCTTAGTATTTTTCAGGCCCATAAAACCATTAGTTATGAGGTTTAGGCAGTTGGAGCGCCAACTTTGAAAACTCGATTAGGGTAGAGCGCGAGCCAGCGCGCTACCCTCACAAAAACATTCGCTCGCGCAAATTAGGTCGACATGTTCTCGCTAACACCGCCCACCGAGCAATAAAAGCAAGCAACCGAAGCGGGCAATAAAAAAGCCCCGCCGGACGAATCTGGCGAGGCTTAGTGGTTTAGGTATGCAGCCCTAGCTTAGAAGCTATAGCGCACGTCAAACCCATAGGTATCACGATCATTCTCAGAGTTACGATCTGCTGCGCCGGTATACCAGTTGTAGTTGAAGTTCATGGTCCAATCACCACGGGTGAACTCACTGCCCCAAACAAAGCGCTTACGTCCCTCAACAAAGTTACCTGCTGGGTTAGGCGAGTTGCCGTTCACGTCCACATACACACCAAACAACTGATTCAGATTGGCACCAAAAATCAGGTTGTTGAATTTTAGGAACGACAGAATGCGGAAGCCCCAAGAGCTTGCAGTGGCATAAGTGCTGCCAGGCTCAGACATCGGTGTTTGGCGCAATACACCCGGGATACAACCAGTATTCACCAGTGGTTGGTTGGCATTGGCCAACCCTTGCAGCGCGCTAACCACGGTATCCAACACGTTGGCACCACCGCCTACACCCACCACATTCGTTAAGGCGTTAGTGACTTCGGTACACGGCACGCCACCGTTACCGACGGCTGCCGAATCCAACTCTTCGCGGCCAACGCCGTACCAGTTGTCATCACCTGGCGCGGCAAACTGCAACTCATCGAGAGTGGGCATGTTAAAGACTTGAGTGGTACCAATGTCGCCAATCAAAATCCACTGGTCAGCGCCAAACGGGTTAACGCTGGTGGCGTACAGCATCGTGGTAGAGATATTGGCCACTTCTAAGCGTTCATAACCATGAATAATCTCACCGGCCTTAATCATTGAGGTGCCTTCACGGGTCGAGCCGTTGCGATTACTAATATAAGCACCATGCGGGCCACGGCTATTATTCAAGCCCCAATAGGCGTCATAACCGGTGGCACCATTAGCGATAGCCGCCTCATAGGCCTGACGATCGGCCTGCGCATTGGCTTGATCAGCAGCACTCCAGCCTTCGGTGTTTTGGCCTAATTGAGCGCCATAACGGTAGGCCTCAAGATAGCTTGGGCCTGCCGCATCACGCGACTGGTTAAAGGCAGGCGACAAGGCCGCTAGAATCAAGTCAGTTGCCGTGATTTGTACCGGCAAGTTCGGGCGGTATGCCACCTCACCCGATACCGACAAGTCACCAAACGTGGTGTTAAACGACATGCCGTACATTTCGATATCTTCTGGATACTCCAAAAACACTGCAGCGGTATCCACTCGCTTTAACGCGCCCAACACATCAGCATCATCTTCTTCCAATGAACCGTCAGGCTGTGCGCCCAGTGAAAACGCTAGGCTCAGCAAGCCGTGCAAACTATCTTGCGCAGCGTCATCGTTGATATCAGTGGCAATCGCGCTGGCAATGGGCAAGCGCGAATGGTAGTTCATGAAGTAAAAACCAAACTCGGTATCGTTTAGCCACTCAGCGTAATAGGCAAACTTAACGCCCCACTGCCCATCTTTGTCGGGCGCTTGTTCAGCGGCGGCACAGACGGTACGGCCGTCATGGAAATCACCATTACGCTCGGCCTGATAGAAGCCGAACTCTGCCACGCGCTCATCAATTTGCGAATCGGGGTTGTTCGGGTTACCGAAAGCATCCCGATTCTGGCTTTGATAAATACTGACGTCATCACCAAAGTTGGTGCCATCGTTAATACAGCCTCGGCCGAGCGCTGCGTCGTGGTCCGCGGTATTCGGACGATACTGATCTTGCAAATTGCCGGGGTCTTCCGGCTCTTTACCGAACGGCAGCATCGCATAGCCCTGACCTGCACCGGCCAAATCAGAAGTTGAGAAGAAATCACCAATGGGTGGAATCACTACCGGATTCCAGTCCAACGCATAAAACGCTTCCATGGAGGTGTTTTCGGTTAGGTCGATTCCCGCCAAAATCGCGTTGGTCGGAATAAACAACTCTTTCAGATCGAAGCCTGGGGTATTCAGGCGCACCACGTTGGGCGCATTAAACGAGTTCACCGAGTTCACCACTAAGGTCAAACTTTCACCCCAAGAAATGGCTTGCTTACCGATGTTGACCGATAACGTTCGATCTAATACATCAAAGTTGCCGTAGGCATAAAAGTCCTCAAGCTCTGCGCTAAACCCAATTTCATCCTCCACGGCTTGGCTGCGCGGCGTGAGCGTACGTTGATGAATGGCGTCGAAATGACGCTCGTCATAATCCTGCGCGGTGGGATCCCAGAAGGAAATAAAGCGGGCAAACACACCAAAGTCTTCCCACGTCACATCTAAGTCGATGGTTGCCTTCAGCGCAGCGTGAACAATGTCGCCTTTGTCATAGTTGAGATTACCTTGATCTTCGTTTTGGGTGAACGCACCGCCCGCCAAAACAAACTCATGGTGTTCTTTGCCGCTGAGCACACAGCCGCCTAACAAATCTTCAGTCGAACCACCTTCTTGATTGGGGTCGCCGCCCGTCGCATCATCCGCACACAGCACTTCGTCGCCCGCCACCAAACCGTGCTGGCTGGGGTTACTGCGTTTGGAAATAATGTCGTAGTCACGATTTTCCGCACGCCATGCCGCGCCCGCGGTTAGCGTGGTATTCATGGTGGCGTCTACGTCGCCAAAGGAAAAATTCAGCGCCGAGGCGCTGGCAGAGAGTAAAACACCAGACACAAAGCTGGCCGCAAGCAATCCCGATCGGGATAGCGAAATTTTATTCATTAGATTGTCCCCTAGCTGCGCATTTAATGGTGATGCGACAAATTTGCCGAGGGATCCTAACGAGAGCGAATGCTGCGGGCAATAACAAGCTAAACAATTTCGGCCATCAACAAGCCCGCGATGTTAATTGCAGACACCCACAAATTAGGTTTGTATTTGGCATGCGCCGCTGACAAAGCGTTAGGCAAGCAACGCCAACAATGATTAAGCTGTTGGTTAATTGTTTTATACGAGCAAATGCCGACCGACGTTCACCACAAATTGACTGACTTGCGCAACCGAGACAGCCGTCTGACTCTAACCGGCGCTGCTTGTTCCACCGCTAATGGCTGATTTTCATCAAGCTGACTCGCGAAAGGCTCGCTCGCCCCCACTACGGTTAGCCATTTAGTAAATGAAATCGTCAGCGCCAGCGCGGCGCTTGGCCTTAGCAATCGACTTTTCCGCGGGGGTTTCTGGGCGCTGCTTTGGCACACCACCGGAACGCGACGCCAACCAATCAGCCGCGGGTTGCCACACATTACCTTGTGCGCCACTACCCAGCACCACGCCCATATGTCCGCCCGGAGACACGTGAAACTCTTTGTCTTTACTGGAAACCACTTCCATTAATTTGCGCGCCACCGGTGCAGGTACCAATACATCGCGGTCACCCGCGTAAACCAACATATCGGCCTTGATTGAGCTGAGGTCGGCTTCTTTGCCACGGATATTCATCTTGCCTTTGGCAAATTGGTTATCCACTGCGGCGTTCACAATCATGTCTTGGATTACGCCGCCGGGGTACAGCAACATATTGTTGAGGTAATCCGAGGTGGTGCTGTGATTTTCAACAAACTCTCGGTCCCACAGCCGGGTGAGCAAATCCCAATAAGTGGTGATCGAGCCAATGGGATCTGTCAGCTTAAAGCCTAAGGTGGTCATCCATTTGGGTGACGCCAGCAACTTAGGGCTCAGCTCATGCAAGCGCCAGCTAGAGTACTTGCGCACTAAGCGCGCAGGCGCATCGAGCGCGGTGGCCGACTTGGCCACAATGCCGCCGCCACGCAAATCAATTGGGCTGGCAACGGTAATAATGTTCTTAATATTGGGGTCGCGAGTAAAACCGGCGTGCAGCAAGATCAACAGGCCGCCCATGCACCAACCCATCATCGACACTTCTTCGCTGCCGGAATGCGCTTGCACCTGCTTTTTCACATTGCCTAGCATTTCTTCGGCGTAATCCACCAAACTTAAATGCGCATGCTCTTTGCTGGGCTTACCCCAGTCCACCATATAGGTGTAATAACCGCTAGCCGACATAAAACGCGCCAAGCTTCGGTGCGGCATTAGGTCGAAGGTCTCAGAGGTCACACCCAGCGGCGGCACCAAAATAATGGGGGTTTTACGGCAACGCGTTTCTACCGGCTTTAAGCTGCGATCACTGAGCTCGATATTGGCTTTAGGCGGCGTTGGGTAAAAACGCAGCGACATCGGTGCCTGTTCATAAATAACGTCGTAAGGCGTTTTGCCCGACTTCACCAAGCTCTCACGCAAAAACAGCCAATCAAACGCATTATTGAGGCCGTCCATAAATTTGTCGTTTGCTTTTAAAGCTTCTAGCAGGGGCAAGCGAATCGCCATGATTTTCTTCCGTTAATTCAGGTATGGGTACCAAATCACATAACAGTGGCCGCGGCTGGTTTTGCGGCGGTCGGCCAGTTTACTACTTATTACGGACAACGGGCCTACCACATACGCGCCGAGCTAATCTATTCTTGAACTTAGGCTTATTATGCTCGCTCGGTAAATTTACTCCTACAACAACTCTAGCCGGCTTATACATAACCGCTATTTTCCGCCAAACCACTTTCGCTACCAACCGTTATCGCTATAGTGAAATGCAAATGGCACTAGTTTTGCTTAGTAACAATACAGACCCAACACTGAGTACCCAGAAAATGCGAAACCGACTCTATTGCTACCTACTTCCAGCAATGTTGGTCCTTAGCACCAACAGCCTTGCCCATAACGGCGAGAACCATGACCAGCAGGCCAACCATGCGACAAACCCAAACACCGCCGAAGTGGATGCTGCCGACTTGCAGGCAACCATTGTAGTAACAGACGGCTGGGTCAGTAGCGGCCCCGACGTGATTAAGGTAAAACGCGGCGATAACGTGAATGTGCGTTTTGTCAGCAACCAGACCGATGAGCTGCATCTGCACGGCTACGACATCACGGTACAGCTCGCACCAAATACCCCAGCCCTTCTCAGCTTTACAGCAAAGTACCCAGGGCGTTTTGGCTACGAACTGCACAAGGCGCACCGCGAGATCGGCGCGATTGAGGTGCACCCTTAATGCTGCGCCTTGGGCTAGGCGCACTGTTAGTCAGCGTCAGTAGCATGGCCAGCGCCCACTCTTTTGGGCAAAGCTATAGCCTGCCCGTACCGTTTTGGCTCTATGGCTCAGCCAGCATGGCCGCTTTGGCAATATCGTTTTTGATTGCCGCTATTTTTATGCGCCGTGGCGCCGCCATCAGCCCTCGCCCAGACGGCGAACTCAGCCAGAGCAAAACCATTGGCCTGACCCTCAAACTGGCACAAGGACTCAGCCTAGTATTCCTCGCCCTCAGCATCATGACCGGCATTTGGGGCCACCCCAACGCCTATGCCAACCTGAATATGACGCTGTTCTGGATCATTTTCGTGTTGGCCTTTGCCTACCTTCACGCGCTAGTCGGCGGTGTGCATGCCGCCACCAGCCCTTGGCTGAGCCTGAGCAAACTACTGGGCAAACTGCACCTGTCTTTTACCCAAGGGTTATTCAAATACAACGCTCTGGCCTACGGCTACAGCCCCGCTATTGTTTTGTATATGGCGTTTATTTGGGTCGAGCTATTCGGCGAAACCAAACCCTTTAGCTTAGCCATGTACCTACTGGCCTACAGCGGCATTAACGTGCTTGGCAGCTTGCTGTGGGGCAGCAAAAGCTGGTTCCACTACGGCGAATTGTTCAGCGTGTTTCTACGTATGATGTCGCTGATCTCGCCGCTGTACTTGGCGCAAAACCAAAGCGGCGAGTGGCGCCTACATTACCGCTGGCCATTTGCAGGTTTACTGAAACAACAGGCCGACCACAGTAGTTTGGTGCTGTTTATCTTGTTTATGTTGTCGTCCACCGCTTACGACGGCCTGCATGAAACCGTATTCTGGCTGCGGTTATTTTGGTCATCGCTGCTTCCCGTGCTGGACCCCGAGGTACTTAACCTCGGCCTGCGCGCGGTCATTACGCACCGCAATTGGTATCACGGCTTTCAATGGAGCGGCTTACTGCTAAGCCCCTTCGTGTATTTGGCGGCTTATTGGCTCGCGCTCTGGTTAGGCAAGCTGCTTGCCCGCAGCGATGTCAGCTTGGCCGAGCTCAGTCTGCGCTTTGCCTATTCGCTGCTGCCCATCGCCTTGGTGTATCACATCACCCACTACTACGCCCTGCTGATGACACAGGGCGTCAAAGTACTGGCGCTATTTTCCGACCCCTTCGGTTTAGGTTGGAATTTATTTGGCACCGCCAACTGGTTCGACGAGCCGATCATTCCCAACGTGGCGGTGGTCTGGCATGTGCAAGTTGTCACCATTGTGATTGGCCACATTATTAGTGTGTATATCGCCCACGTTGAGGCGCTACGGTTATTTGGTGACCACCGCCGCGCCACCCTCAGCCAGCTGCCCATGCTGCTACTGATGATGGCATTCACCACCGCCGGTTTATGGATATTGGCTCAACCTATTCAAACTGGGCTGTAACCTCGTTACAGTAGAGCCATAGAACAAAAGGCCACTCATGGCCTTAATCCAAATTGGAGACCGGCATGTCCGACAAAATCACCTCGGTTCTTACTGAGAACCGTAGCTTTCCGCCGTCTGAGAATTTTGTGGCTCAGGCCAACTACAACGCCTTTGAGCTCACCGAGCTACACGCCGCTGCTCAGCGCGACCACGAAGGCTTTTGGGCCGACCAAGCCAACCGCCGCATTCACTGGCACAAACCATTCGAGCAAACCCTGGATAGCAGCAATGCACCGCATTACCAATGGTTTAAAGGCGGCCAAACCAATGTGTCGTACAACTGCGTTGACCGCCACCTCGAACAGTTTGGCGACAAACCCGCGATTATTTTTGAAGGCGAAGGCGGCGACACCCGCACCCTTACCTACATTGAACTACACGATGAAATCGGCCAGTTCGCCAACGCCCTAAAAGCCCAAGGCTTAAGCACTGGCGACCGCGTAGTGTTGTATATGCCCATGACGCCAGAAGCCGTCATCGCCATGCAAGCCTGCGCCCGTATTGGTGCGATTCACTCGGTGGTGTTTGGTGGTTTTTCGGCCAGCTCATTACGCGACCGGATTGAAGACGCTGGCGCCAAAATGGTGATTACCGCCGACGGCGCCACCCGTGGCGGCGCTATTGTGGAACTTAAAGCCGCGGTGGATGACGCCCTCAGCACCGGTTGCGAAAGTATTGAATCCGTTATCGTACTGAAACGCACTGGCCACAACGTAGCCATGCAAGACGGCCGTGACATCTGGTGGAGCGACGCCATTGCTGGCCAAAACCAAGTGTGCGAACCGGTTTGGGTAGACGCCAACCACCCGCTATTTTTGCTCTACACCTCAGGCTCTACTGGCAAACCCAAAGGCATTCAGCACAGCTCAGCGGGTTACCTGTTAGGCACCATGTACACCAATGACTTGGTGATGGACCTGAAACACGACGACGTATTCTGGTGCACCGCTGATGTCGGCTGGATTACCGGTCACAGCTACGTTTGCTATGGCCCGCTCGCGGTTGGCAGCACCATTGTGATGTACGAAGGCGCACCGGTAGTGCCAGACGCCGGCCGCTTCTGGCGCATGGTAGAAGAGCACAAAGTCACCGTGTTCTACACCGCGCCCACCGCGATTCGTGCACTCATGAAACTGGGTGATGAATTCCCCAATAAATACGACCTCAGCAGCATTCGCCTGCTGGGCACGGTGGGCGAACCCATCAACCCAGAAGCGTGGATGTGGTATCACAATGTGATTGGCAAAGGCCAATGCCCGATTGTTGATACCTGGTGGCAAACCGAAACCGGTGCCCAGATGATTGCCCCTGTGCCCGGCGCCATTGCCACCAAACCCGGCTCTTGCACCAAGGCCCTACCCGGCGTTGCCGCCGAAATTGTGGACGAAGCCGGCCAACCCGTTACCAGCCCAGATGAAGGTGGTTACTTAGTCGTCACCAAACCATGGCCGTCCATGCTGCAAACCGTATGGGGCGACGACCAACGTTATTACGACACCTACTGGAGCACCTTTAACGGCAAATACTATGTGGCTGGCGACTCCGCCCACCGCGACGCCGACGGTTACTTCTGGATTATGGGCCGCATTGACGACGTGCTTAACGTATCTGGCCACCGCCTCGGCACCATGGAAATTGAGTCTGCCTTGGTATCACACCCACGCGTAGCCGAAGCCGCCGTGGTGGGTAAACCGCATGATGTAAAAGGTGAATCCGTATTTGCCTATGTGGTCTGCAAAGGCGAGCGCCCAGCGAAAGACGACCCCATTGTGCAAGAACTGCGTGACTGGGTAAGCAAAGAAATCGGCGCGATTGCCAAGCCCGACGACATCCGCTTTGCCGACAACCTGCCCAAAACCCGCAGCGGCAAAATCATGCGCCGCCTACTACGAGCGATTGCCAAAGGCGAAGAAATCACCCAAGACACCTCAACGCTGGAAAACCCGGCTATTGTTGAGCAGTTACAGGGGAAGGTCTGACCTTTTCCGAAGCTAAGTAACGATACGCGCCTAGAAGGTATATATGCGATTTAGAACACTGATACGCCACTAGAACACTAGACACTCCTAATGGTTAAAATACCGACCAACAGGAGTGGTTATGCAAACCCGAAAAACGTATTCAGAAGAGTTTCGCCGCGAAGCGGCGATGCA